>CEAC01031702.1_pt1 | contig 69006 bp, 61 predicted proteins | sample 557411 | NCBI WGS metagenome assembly CEAC01 (sample SAMEA3182094, study PRJEB8094) | gut metagenome | biome: human; feature: gut; material: Stool; isolation source: human stools | place: Canada | collected 2012-02-21
CTCGGAGATGTGTATAAGAGACAGGAGCGAACACCGTGCGTTCAGAGGATTTGCCATGCACCACCGTAATATAGTTCTGGGCGCGAAGTGGTTCTAATACCTGCTCCTGCATGGCGGTACGCTTGATAACCTTCTTGTCAATGATTTTGAAGCTCACAAAATCCACATCAAAAGCGATGTTGGAGGTGTTCTTTAGTTCGGTATGAAAGTAGAGAAGTCCGTTGTTGGCGTAGATGGATTTCAGAAGGAACTGCACTCCGAAACGCTTGGAGCCGATATGCTTGATTTCGCGCTTGTTCTGCTTGTGGATTGACTTCATAATCAGCTTGACAAGCATAGGCGACTCGCTTCCCAATTTTTCGAGGTATATCTCCTGTGCGTTATTGGGGCGGTTAACCGCCTCGCCGTCATGGATAAAGTCAGTCATCTCAATGCTCAGAAGCAGCGGCTCTTTCGCAAACTTCACGTTAAACGTATAATAGCTGCCATCTTCCGTGATAACCGACAGGTTGGTTTCCTGCTTGAATGACTTAAAGGCGGATTTTACGCGCAACACGTTCTTCGCACCGTCTGCGAGTCCTGCCACAAGGTTTTCGTTGCCGAGGTCCACATATATTATCTCCGATGGGAAGATAATATGTGTGGTTTTCTCGAAGCAGACCTCCAGCGCATGAGGCGGGATCATGCGGTCGAAACCGACCTTGCGGGTAAGGCCGTCGAACTTGTCGCCGTCGGTGTAGTTGGCTCCGTACACGTTCATGTCGTGTTCGGCGACTTGTTCAGTATCAGACGACACATTGTTATCGGTGTTTTTGGGTGCCTTGTCTTTTGCGAAGGCGGGGGTTGCCATGCCTATGACGGCGATGGCTGAGAGAATAATTGTTTTCAGTTTCATTGTTTAATTTTGGATTTGGTGGTTTTGTTTAATTGTTTTCGGGCTGGTAAAGCATTACCCGGTACCCGGATCTAAGATGCACCTTGATAGTACGCATCTTCTTTGTGAGGTACTGGCTCACACCGTTGATGAGTCCTCGACCCACATCAGAGACGATCTGCGCTCCGGCATCGGTGGAGATATTTATCGAGCTACCCATTGTACTGCCCATGTTGGCGCCAATCTCGTGCAGCGCGTCGGTCTCCATTGAGTTGGGAATGTTGATACCCTCCTGACCGTCGGAATCATAGACTTTCAGCTCAACATCATAGATTGAGCCTTGACACTCGACAGAGGAAATCTCAATCTCCAGACGCTCGTCCTGCAATCTCGCGGCACCGACAAGGACGGTGTTACGGGGTATCAGTCTGTTGCCGATCCACATCGGTTCGGTGGTTCTCAGTTTTACAGACTGACCATTGGTAACGGACTGGTTTCCGGCTATGACTGCGGAGATTGTGTTCTTGCCGACGGAGCGTTTCAAACCCACCGAGGTGTTGAAGCCACGGTCGTTTGTGGCGGCACTCAAAGTCGATACGACATTGTGGGTCACGTTCTGCACCGGCTGGACATTCCGTTTTCCTTTCTCATCGACTTGTGGAGGCGGGACATTGCCAGCATTTCCATTACCCATATACTGCGCCGCCAACTGGTACGACCTTTCAAGCAATTCCATCTCATTGGGCTGTTGCGTCTGTTGCTGTGCTATAGAGTTCTGCATCTCCAGCTCATCGAGTCGTGCCTGCAACTCCGCTACCTGTGCTGATTCGTTGTACTCCGGGACATAGAAATCCTGTAACGATGCCTGAGCCTGTTGGTATGCCGCAGCCGAGTTCTGAATCTCATCGGGCACTGTCGGTTCTGCCGGAGCTGTAACGGTGTCGAGCTGGAGCGTCACGGCATTTATCGTGCTGTCATTACGCGCCTTGTCTTTCTGCGCCGCCTCCTGTTCGTATGCCTTCAGCTTGGTGTCAGGCATACCGGCGGAAGTCTGGTCGGGCAGCTCCATGTTCGCCTTTCCCTTTGCCGCATCCTCCTCGCCACCGGGGGCGAAGATTATCCAAAGGCATACGAGAAAGGACAATATAAGGAGTGTATAGACCGTGAGGCGTTTGAGCCGCTCCCGTTCAGCCGCAGTCTTGGGCGCGAACTTCGTTTTGAGATTATCGAGCAGTTTCATAGCCGGAGTTTTTAGTGGGTAATTCCAGTTGCTGAATATGCTCTATCTCGACCGCCTGCCGAGCATGACCGGCGCCCATCTTGTAGCAGGCGTTCCCGAACACGAAGAAGGCAACGAGGACGAAAGCCGAGAGAAGCACGGTAACTACCGTAAGACGTTGTTTATGGGGAATATCTTCACAGGCTTTTTTCACCCGTTCTTTGATTTTCCCTTTCGGGCCGTGCCACACCTTATTATATAAGGGCGACACGAGATTTTGAATTTTCTGTTTTACACTCATTGGGACAATGTTCGTTTTGTGGTTATCAAATCTTTGTTTTCAAGGATAGTCAGACCCTCGATCATGAAGCCGTTGGGATTATCGTCGGAACGCCCCGTGTTCACCAGACGGCAATTTGTGATAAGCGACCTTTCGGTCACGTTGCTCTGGCGGATGATCATCTGCCGGGCGTAGGTTCTGACCTGATAGGGGTAGTCGTTGAAATCGGCGACAATGCTGTCCACATGAAGCACCTGTGTTATGTTACCGGCTATGATTCGGTTATAGTAGCCTTTCTCCACATAGTCGGAATAATAGTTGTAGGCGCTTTTGTCGGCCAGTGACATGGCGCGGTTGATGTTGTGCTCAATCGCCGATTTGTCGGGCGACAGGGTGAAGAACAGCTCATGAAAGCGGCGCACGTGTTCCCGTGCCTCCGCCGGGCGGTTCTGCTCCATGTCCTGCGACAAGGCGAGCATCAGGCTCTTGCCGTTGTCAAGGACATAGATTTTCTCCCTCTGTTTCTCGGCGAAGTTCAGCGACAGCACCACGGCGCCGATTGCGATTAAGGCGCAGAGCGATACCATGACAATGCCGAAAAGCCGTATCTGCCGAAAGGAGGTCTCGATGTTTTTTAATGACTTAAATTCCATTTGAATACTATTTTAAGAGTTTACCGGCTCGACCTGCCACGTTGCCTGCCACACCTCCTGCGATGCTGCCGGCCCATGAGCCTCCGGTCATGGCGGTGTTGTTGATGGAACGGTTGTAGCTGCCCATGCCTCCGGCCTGAATAATCCAGCCCGCTACGGTGGGAATCGTGAAGTATCCGATAATGCCGATGATCATGAAAATCGTGTAAGCGGTGTTGCTCCCGTCGAGGTCAACATTCGGATTATTAGTCAGTTCCGAAATGTCGTTCTGCAACATCAGCACCTGTATTTTCGCCAATATAGTCGAAAAGAGGTCTGCAACCGGTAGCCATAGATATGTCTGAATGTATCGGCATATCCATTGCACAAGGGTGTTCTGGAATCCGTCCCAGACGGAGATTGCAAAGGCTATCGGCCCCAGTATCGCCAGCACTATCAGGAAGAATGTCCTTATAGTGTCTATCGTAAGCGAGGCAGCCTGAAAGAGCATTTCCAACAGTTCGCGGAAAAAGTTTTGGATAGCCTTTTTTACCTTATACATACCTCTCTCGATATACATTCCGGCGGCGGTGCCAATCTCAGTTACTCCTAATTCGTCAATCTGCCTGTCAAACTCTGCATCGTCAACAAGATAGGCGGTCGATGGGTCGTTCATCATCTGTTCGTATTCCAGCCTGTCCTTTTCCTCCCGGTATTTCTGCATATCGAGCGTCTGCCCTTCGAGCATCGAGGCGGTTCCCTGCACAATCGGCGACATAACGGAGTTGATGGTGCCAAGCACTACCGATGGGAAGAACATGATGCAGAATCCGATCACGAAGGGACGGAGTAGCGGGAACACATCAATCGGTTCGGCCCTCGCCAGCGACTGCCAGATGCGGTAAGCCACATAGAACAGGGCGCCGAGACCGGCTATGCCCTGAGCCACTCCTGCCATATCGCCGCACAGAGGCATCATCTCGTCGTAGAGCGACCGGAGTATGGAGTGGAGGTTTGAGAAATCTATCGCGCAGAGCATGGCTTACCAGTATTTTTCGGAGCCGTCACCATAGAGGTTCACAACACGCTGTGTGTCGGCTTTCTTCTTGGCGCGGAGATACGACACAGAGATGTTCTTGTTTGTATAATATGCCGTCAGGTTCTTCAGACGCTTCATCTCCTTGTGGCAACTGTCCACGATATCCATGCGATCCTTGTCGGTCATACTGAGCGTCGTGATGTTGACCACCTGCTTCAAGTCGCCCAGCACGCCGTTGGCTTCTTCGAGGATGCGGGTGTAGCCGGAGGCTATGGCCGATAGTTCGGCATTCGTGAAATTGGGGTCGGTCAGCATCTTCTTGAAGTTGTTGACGTAGTAGCCGGATATGTCGCCGAGCATCAGGACTGTCTGCTGCACCTTGCGGGCGTCGCGGACAAGGTTGTTTACCGATTGCAGGGCATCGTAATATTTCTTAGCCTGCTGGTAGATTTTCACAGTTTCCTGAAAATTTTTGACCATATTCGTGGCGGTCGTCGACTCCTGCACGAGTGATTTTGAGGAATTTACGATGCTTTGAGCGATGTTCGACGGGTCTATGACCGTCCATTGGGCGTTTGCCCTGCCCGTGCCTAACAGAAGGCACAGGGCGATAAGTGGGAATAGATATTTCAGTTGTCTCATTTTTGCTTTGGATTTTTGCTTTGGCAAATGCCATTGCGGTTAGTGGATGTATTTTACTCGGTGAGGTGCATTGAATAATCCTCAAAAGAGCCGTCTTTTCTCTTGTAGGAATCACTCGGATAGACTGTGAGGAACAATCCGTCCGGGTCAGGCAGGAGTTCTGTTCGTAATCCGCCTTTGAAAAAGTGAAATACATCGTTCTCCCTGTCGTAGTGGAGAGGATACATTTCCGGTTTCTCTACAAAGTCGGAGTCATAGTCAGCTCCGAAAAAGATAAAGAAGCGGCCTCCATGTTCCGATATTTCAATATCGTGAGGCACGCCCTCACAGCTTTCCCATTCACCGAGAAGCTGAAAGCGCGGGTCGGCAATCAGCCGGCCTTTGGCTTGAAGGGTCATTTCTGTTTCAGTCATATTTTTTATGGTTATCTGATTTTGGAGGCCATGCCTCCGATTATTTTCACTCCGGCATAGAGCAGGAGCAACGGGGCGGCGATAATTGCGGCAAGTCCGATGAACAGTCCGGCAAGTATCACCCACAGCACATAGAGAACTTTCATAGCGGCAGCCATTGAGTCAGATGATTGTAGATATTGCTGGCAATCTCCATTATGAAAGGCTTTGCATGCTGCACCGCTTTGAAAGTCGCCACGAAAACTGCGGACAGCACCGCTATTCCAGCGAGAAAGAGTATTGTGCCGGTCAGCACTCCGAGTATCGGGTGGAACACTTTGGGCATTTTCATGTGGTTCCCTCCCTTCTCTCGTTGGCGAGCATTTTGATGGCAGCTTCAGTATCGCCGCCGAGTTGAGCGGCTTTGTTCATCACCTGCACTTTCTCCGTTTCTTCGGTTGTGTAGCATAGATATTCCTCTATCGACACCTCCGTGGCATATACGGCTGACTGTGTGCCGCCAAGACCAATCCACACCTCTTTATACAGGCGGTTTGGATTGTTCGCCATGTTGATACTGAGTATCTGCGCCTTCTCCTTGTCGGTAAGACCCAGCAGCTCCTGTATCTGGTCGAAGCGGTTCATATATTTGCGCTGATCCAGAAGTATCTTGCAGTCGGAGTTATTGATGATGGTTTCCTTGACAATCGGCGACGATATTATGTCGTCAACCTCCTGCGTAACTACTACCGCCTCACCGAAATATTTGCGTACCGTCTTGAACATATAGCGCATATATTCAGCCATGTTAGCGGTCGAAATAGCCTTCCACGCTTCCTCACATATTAGGACTTTACGGATACCTTTCATGCGTCGCATCTTGTTGATGAAGGCTTCCATGATGATAATCGTTACCACGGGGAAAAGGTCTTTATTGTCGCGGATAGCGTCAATTTCAAAGACTACAAACCGCTTGTTGAGCAGGTCGATATTCTCTCTGGAGTTCAGCAGGAAGTCAAAGCGACCGCCGTGGTAATACTGGCGCAGAGTCGTGAGGAAGTTGTCGATGTCGAAGTCCTGTTTGTAGATGGGGATAGGACGCTGAGCCATTTCAGCACGGTAATCGTCGCGCATAAACTCGTAGAAAGAGTTGAAGCATGGGACAATATCAGAGTCATTTTTCATCTTGTCAAGGAACATCGACAACGCCGAGCCAAGTTCTCCCGATTCTGTCTTAGTAACCCTGTCATCCTCCGATTTCCAGAGCGTCAGGAGCAATGTTTTGATACTATCCTTTTTCTCGACATCGAAAACTCCGTCATCCGTGTAGAACGGATTGAACGATATGGGACTGTCCTCGGTGTAGGTGTAGTAGATTCCATCTTCGCTGTGGGTACGGTTGTGGATAAGGTTGCAAAGACCTTCGTATGAATTACCCGTATCAATCAGCAACACATGGGCGCCTTGTTCATAATACTGGCGCACCAGATGGTTGGTGAAGAACGACTTTCCGCTACCTGACGGGCCAAGTATGAACTTGTTGCGGTTAGTGGTTATGCCGCGTTTCATAGGCTCGTCGCTAATATCCAGATGGATAGGCTTACCGGTCAGTCTGTCCACCATCTTGATTCCGAACGGTGAAAGGCTACTTCTATAATTGGTCTCGGCTGTGAAAAAACATGCGGCTGGCTCAATGAAGGTGTAGAAACTTTCCTCGGCTGGAAAATCCGCCTCGTTGCCGGGCATCGCCGACCAGAACAGCGTCGGGCAGTCGATGGTGTTGTGCCGGGGCATACAGCCCATTGTAGCCAACTGGCCACCGACTTCGTTCTTGATGCGCCGCAGTTCCTCGGTGTCGTCGCTCCATGCCATAACATTGAAGTGGACCCGTACCGAGGTCAGCCCGTATGAGTGAGCCTCGTTGAGATAGCGGTCTATCCACTCCTTGTTAATTGCATTTGAGCGTGAGTATCGGCTCAACGAGTTCATGTTGCGGGCAGTTTTCTCGAACTTCGCCAAGTTCTCGTCATGGTCGTCAATCAGGATATACTGATTGTAGATATGGTTGCAAGGCAACAACAATCCGACAGGACTTGCAAAAGAAAGGCGGCAGTCGCTTCGGTCAGTCGATAGACGCTCATATCTGTTGTCGGTGCTGACTTTTGCGGGCAGATCCTCCGTGTCAGACAGAGTGTGCAGACATAACATCTTGTCGCCGATTCTCATCTGCTGGGCAGAGAGATCTATATCCTCCAAGCAAGTAACATCTTCCATTGAGAGCGACATATACTTTTCAATCAGTCCTGACTCTTTTTCAGTGCCGACAAGTTCATCGTCGGAAAGACGGCGCAGCTTGATATATCCTGTGTCGTTGATGATACGCTCGAACTGTTCCACCGATTCCATGAACTTGACAACCATCTCGTGATTCAGTTCTTTCGGTGTCAGGCGACCCCGGCAGAGAGTAGAGAAGTTGCTCTGCTGTCGCGCCCTTTCCTTCGTGGTCTTTGTCAGGAACAGGTAGCACTTGTGAGCGAGGTACGGACGCTCGTTGAAATGGCGTTCAAAAGAACGGTCGAGGAACGAAAGGTTATCCTTCTGTAAATCCGGACGGTATTTCTCGCTGACGAACCAGTCCTGCTTATGCACCACCGAATAATGCGGCAACACCTTGATTGCCTTGCACCATGCTCCGTGCATCGCCTCATATTCGGCAGATGTTACTGTGAACAGTTCCGGCAGGCTGACCTCAAAGGCGACTGTAATGTCGGCGTCTTTGCTGATTATGCAGCCGTGTTCCACCGCCAAGAGTGGCAGTTTCGACTCCAGCGTCGTGGCTTTAAGTGTATTTCTCATTTCTTCCTATATCTGATTAGGCGGTTGAGGCGCAGACGGTTGATGATATAGCGGGGATGGTATTTCACCGCCGAGAGTTTCATCAGACCGTGTTCGCCATATTTGGCGTTAAGATGGAAGGTGAGCCAGACAAGGGCTGAGGCGGCAGTTACGCCGAACCCGATGCAGATCCATTGCGATATGCCCGCGATATACATGATGACGAACACCACGAACAGGGCGAGCAATCCGACTGCGAAGATGAACAGGTACTGCGCCTTCAGTCCCTTGTACTCAACTGACCGTCCTATGCCTTTGTTGATAGCATATTCGCGTCCCGCGCAATTTCGGCTGCGCTCGGCAAAGCTGGAGTAAACTCCGCTTTGCTCTCTCTTGCACGAAATTTCGGCCATTGGCACAGATGATTAGAGGAAGAACGAGCGGAGGATTGTGGCGGCGACAATCAGGAAGATACACGCTCCGAACCATGAAGCGGCTGTCTTGCTGGTGTCTGGATCACCCGACGACCATTTGGAATAGACCTTGATGCCACCGATGAGACCCACCACGGCGCCGATGGCATAGATGAGCTTGGTGCCGGGGTCAAAATACGAGGTCACCATTGATGTCGCCTCGTTGATACCGCTCAGGCCGTTACCGGCGGCATAGGCACGGATGCCTGTTGCGAGTGCCATGACGAAAAGCATGGCAAACTGGAAGCCACGGCTTCCCATGAGTTTACAGATAGTTTTGTTGAGATTCTTGATAGTCATTTTCATGTCTTTGTTTCAGTTTTTTGAAGCACGGGCAGCCCCCGGCCGCTCCGCAGACGGGAGCAGCCCACACTTCGGGTTGATAAATTGTGGTTGGGATTTTGCCCTTTCGGACGTGGATTAGTGGTGTGCCGGTTATGGAAGCATATCGGCTGGGTTGAAGTCATCCGGATTGTCGGCGGGAATATTCACCGACACTGATTTACGGACGATTCTCGGAGATCGCGGAATAGAGTTCTTCGCCTCTATTTCAGCTTGGATGCTCATCCGGATACAGAGATTGACACGGCGGTCTATGTCGTCGTTTGCCGACACAAGACGCTCATAAAGTTGCGTATCCTTGATTTCAGACAGACATTTTCCGGCCTCGGCCTGCTGTTCGGGTGTCGCATCCCTATCCATAGCAGTATCAAAAGCGTTTTCAAGTTCATCGAGTGACGCTCCGGTGGCTGTCGGTGCTGACGGCCCGGCATCGTCAATGTCGCGTATGTCTGTATCAAACGCAGCAGCGGTTTCGTCAGATGACAGAGGCGTGAATTTGCTCTTTTCCTGAGCCTCGGTTTCGTCCTTGGCCGGCTTTTCCTCGGCAAATTCAACATCCTTCAGCCTTACATCGCCAATCATACCGTTTACCAGAATCGGGAATGTCTCCTTCATCGTGTCGGTAACTGCCTGTATCATCTTGGCTTCAAGACGGTCTATGTCAAAGGAACTGGCACCGACACATGATTTATGTTCGGGAATTACCTCCTTTTCCGGCTGCTCATCGGCATTGTCAGGGACAACGCTTTTCTCGTCAGCCTTGTGGGAGGACTGTCTCCCGTTTTTACCGAACACCATAGCCCCGGCTATGACGGCGTTGCACAACAGCAACGATCCGACAAAGAATATTTCAATTCCGGTCATATACTTCCGGGATATTATTGCTGGATTTGACAATATTCCTGATAGTCTCGCCGTGCGTAATGAAATGTTCGGCAAGAAGGTTGTCGAGGAAACCAGTGAACGTATTGCACTCGCCGGCACCTGCATTAAGGAGCCACATTAAAGTCTTGTGGTATTCCTCGCGGATTGACACCTGCTTTCCGGTAGAAGACCGAAACATGTTCTCCGGCTTACGAAGAAATGTCCTCTTGTATGTGTCCTCCGTAAGCACTTGACCTAACACTTTCTCTATGTCATCGTATGAAAGTCCGTTTGCAAGCGGCTTATCTTGGACAGGGCTGTCATTATTGGTCGGCTGATAAATGTCATCCGTGCCCAGTTCGACATCGGTAACAGACCTATCATCGACATGTTGAGTTGTGTCAAGCCCGACAAGATATGCCTCGACGCGCTCCCTGATGTAACTGTCGATAGCTGGCTTTACATCAGATACTAATTTCTCTGCCATTTCGGGAATGTCATTTCTGAAACGGTCAAGTCCCGTAATCATGTCCTCGCTGGCTTTGAGGATGGTTCTGACATCCTCCTTATGTCTTTTGCGACCGGCAAAGATGCAGGTGAAGACAACAACATTGACCGCAATCAGCGAGAGAATGAAGATAATGAAGAAAGCATCGTTCATAGCGTAACGGTTTTAGAGCCTCGGTCTGTCAGCTCGTTGATGACATCCCTGTTGGCTACGAGGTGGGAGATTATGATATTGGTGACGTATGCCCCGATTGTCAGGTCGCGGTTGTCGAACAGCGCCACGGTCTTGGCGAGCTTGTTTACCAGCTCACGGGGTACGAAGATGCCTTTTCTTGCCCCCACGGTGTATGGGGCGAGGTATTCCGCACGGTAGGCTTTCAGTGCGTCCTCGTTGGGGAAGTCGGTATTGACTTCATCTGTCGCCTTGGCGCATGGCCGAAGGTCACAAAATCTTGGATTACTCATGTAAAAGTCGATTTTTAGAATTGTTTACTTTTTTGATACAGACTTTGCAGTATGGGCGCCACATCCCTGAAATGCTGTGCCAGCACATTGTGGACATATTGCGCTATGGATAAATCCTCATTGAACAAAGCCTGAATTTTCAGAATCTTGTGGCGGAACTCGTTTACCACCATAACCTGACGCCCTTTCTTGTTGAAAGCGTCTATCGGACAGTTCTCCACGAACGTGCGCAGATACTCGTCCTCTTTCTCGGTGCGGTCTGGTGTGACAGGTTTTCTCGCCAGTTCCTCTCTCTCCGTCGGCGACGGGGGCGATTCTGTCGCCGGCTCTTTCCTGGCCTTGCGGTAGGTCGGCATGGCGTCCTCGCGGTATTCATCGAGGAAGTCCTGCGCGTCCTGTGTGTCAAAGCCGCTCGATATGTCCTTCTTCGCCATAGCCTCACACCTTTATAATCTTGCGGATCTCGGCTACAAGTTCAGGGAGGTTGCTCCCTTTCAGCAGCCGTTTATCCGGCGGAAGCATGGTTGAACGGAACATACCGACCTTGCCGACGGCTGCGCCGTCCTTGAAGAATCTGGAACTGTTGCTCAGAACAGTGTCAAGGGAACGGAGTCCGAGTTCTTCAATATAGTTGTCGATTATGCCGCACAGTCGGGTCTTGGCTTTTGACGGCACACGGTTCCAGACAAGATTTATGTCCTTGATTTTAGCCTTACCTGTGGTGATCATGGTGTTCACCACATGGCTGGCGAAACGGATGGAACTTTTCATGTCGGCGGTGTCGGGAGTAATCGGGACAAAGAGATAGTCCATTACCGACAGCAGTTTGACAATGTTGATGTCGTTGATTGTTCCCGTGATGTCGAAGAACACCACTTTGGGATTTGCTCCCTCATCGAGCCGTTCAACAGCGACTTTAGCAGCCTCGGCGGGATTGGAGAGGATTATCTCGTATGCTTTCTTCCCGAAATTCCTGTAGAAGTTCTGCATTACTTTTTTGAGATACGGGTTCTCTCCGGTGACATTGAGGTCGTTTTCCCGGTAGTCTTTCTGTGAGTGCTGTCGGTCGTCGCAGTCAATGACCATGACATCGACACCCTCCAGATAGTAGAGGTAACTCGCCGTGAGAGCTGTAAGGGTTGACTTGCCCGCGCCACCTTTCTGTGTGGCAAAGGCAACGAAAACTGGTTCGCTCATAATTTTCGCGGTTTAATATTTATAATTCGGATTGTATCGACGCGTCCGGCGCCATCGGTTCCCCCGGCTTGATAACCATGTCCGGGCGGATGGTACATTCACTGACCTGTGAGACCGGTCTTGTTGTAATGCGGTCAGCGGTGCATAGATGATAGTGTTCGGCTGAGTTGCAACGTTGTCATAACCGTTATTCGTAGCGTGCAGGAGTGTGTTGTCACTTTATCACTTTATCACACTTTCACACATTGGATAACAGACTCACTTTATCACGCATACACACCTGATTGCAGGTGATAACGGGAATGAGGCGGTTGCAATGCCTGTGACAGATAAGCCATGACAGTTGATGATGCCGGGAGTGACCTTGTTGATGCGGGAGAATATGCTACAGTGGTCATCGGCACATCGGCTTTGTCATTCGAGCCTCTGTGCAAGTTAAACGATGGCAATTCACGAAAAGATTTATAACCTGTTGATTTTGCTGTACTTTGCCGAATGATTGCCGTACTTTGCCGTACTTTTCTTTTTGCGAAAAACCGACAGGCATACCCGTTTTGTTATATAGGCAGCGACAACGCAACGCAGGATTCCATCCTTTTGGCGTTATTCGGGCAGATTATAATCCGAGAGCGACGGCATAATTGGTAAAGACCGGCACCGATTGTCATATATGTATCCCTGATTATCCAATATCAGGTTAAGATTATCCGGATTCCAATATCTGCCTTTTCCCCAATATCATAGTGATGTTCTCAAGAACATAGCAAGGTATGTTCCGGGGCACTCGTATCTGAAATAGTGCCCCGAAACCCTTGCCATGTGCATGGAGCCAGCGATTACTCCAAAGTCGCAATCGCCACAAGAACCTGCGGTGCAGTTAGCCGCTTCAAATTTTTTATACCACTTAATCCCCGTTTTTATGAAACAAAAGTTCAATCAGGGAGGGAGACCTCCCAAGCTGAACCCTGCGACATACCGTTACGTCGTGAGGTTCGATGCCGCCGAAAACGGCGTGTTCCTGTCGCTCTTTGAAAAATCAGGAGCGACAAACAAGGCGAATTTCATCAAGGGTGTTCTTCTCGGCAAGCCTTTCAAGGTCTTTGTCGTTGACGAAAATACCCGCATCTTCATCGACAAGCTGTCGGCGCTCAATGCCCGTTACCGAACTTTCGCAATAGACTATGACCTTCTGGTCAACACTCTCAGGGAGAATTTCAGAGAGAAGAAGGCTATGCAGGCTCTCTACAAACTGGAGCAGATTACCATTGACATGGTTAAGGTCAACCGCGAGATTGTCGCACTCGCCAAAGAGTTCGATGCCCGATGGTCGCAAAAATCTCAGTAGGCAGCTCCCTTTACGGCGCACTTTCGTACAACGGCGAAAAGATAAACAAGAAGAAGGGCCGCGTCCTCGACACCAACAAAATCTTCAACGACGGTTCAGGCAACATTGACATACGACGGGCTTTCGAGGACTTCAAACTGTGGATGCCGCAATCGACCAAGGCCGAGAAAACTATGATGCACATATCCCTAAACCCACACCCCGATGACAAACTGAGCGAAGGGCAGTATGCCCGGCTTGCCCATGAATATATGGAAAAGATGGGGTTCGGGGATATGCCATACCTTATCGTGAAACACGAGGACATCGACCGGCATCATATCCACATTGTTGCGTTGAGGGTTCGCCCTGACGGTTCGGTTATATCCGACAAAAACAATTTCTATAAGAGCAAGGACATCTGCCGGGAGCTTGAAAAGAAATACGGACTACACACCGCCGAGCGTCAGAAAATCACTCCTGATATGCCCATCCGGAAGATTGACCCTTCGGGCGACATCAAGCGACAGATCGCCAACACGGTCAAAATGGTGGGTATGCGCTACAAGTTCCAGACTTTAGGCGAATACAACGCCATACTCGGACTGTATAACGTGAAGTGTGAGCAGACCGACGGAAAGGTCAACGGACGGGAGTATCACGGTCTGGTGTATTTCGCTACTGATGACAGCGGCAATGTGATTGCCACTCCTTTCAAGGCATCGCGCCTCGGCAAGTTCGCCAGCCGCACCGCCATTGACAGCCGCTTTGAGAAGGCGAAGGATAAGATTAATGTTAAGCCTACACTGAGAACCGTATCGGCTGTTATGGCGCAGTTGTCAGGCAAGGATGATTTCATCGCCGGGCTGAAGGATAAAAACATCGACCTCGTTCTGCGCTATACCGAGGACGGACGCATCTATGGCGCCACATACATCGACCATAATACGCAGACAGTCCTCAACGGCTCACGACTTGGCAAGGAATTTTCTGCCAATGCTCTTGAAAACTGGTTCTCGAATGTCGGTGAAAAGCCGGTTGTCGTTACCGTTCCTGACGCTGATGATGCCGCCAACAACGGCCATCATCATACGCAATCCACACGCACTGACACACATTCTGCCTCATTCGAGAATAGTCCGCAGCAAACGCATAGCCATGATCACGAAAAGGATTATGACAATCTGCCTTCGGTGCCGGATCTCGGAGGTCTGTTCCAGACCGGGCCCGCTTACGATGCCGACGAGGAAGCCTTTTATCGTGAGATGCAGCGGCGCAGGAAGAAGAAACGCCGGGGCCCAAAACTATAATTTGTCTAACACTAATCCCAGAAAATATGTCACAACAGGAAGATGACCTCAGGGCATTATCAAAAATCATGGACTTGCTCCGTGGTCTGAGCATAATACTCGTGGTCGCGAATCTATACTATTTCTCCCGGCATCTTGTCTCCGGCTGGCAGTTCCACGCCGAGACAATGAAGGTTCTCAACAATCTCGACGATGCAGGAAAACTGTTCCACAATACATGGAACGCAAAATGGTGGGCGGTTATGTTCCTCGCCCTGTCGTGCTTCGGCACAAAAGGTCTCAAAAATGAGAAAATCAGATGGTCGCACATCTGGATTTCAATCGGTTCGGGAGCAGCGTTGTTCTTCCTCAACTGGTGGATGCCGGCTGTCGGCTGGACTTTCGCCTATATGATAACAACCGTTATCGGTTATATCCTGATGCTGGTTGGTGGCGTGTATATGAGCCGCCTTATCCGCAACACCATGATGGACGACCGTTTCAACAACGAGAACGAATCGTTCATGCAGGAGACAAAGCTGATGGAGAACGAATACTCCGTAAATCTGCCGACCCGTTTCTTCTTCAAGAAGAAATGGCATAGGGGCTGGATAAACGTGGTAAACCCTTTCCGCGCCTCGATTGTCCTCGGCACTCCGGGTTCCGGCAAGTCATACGCTGTGGTCAACAATTTCATTAAACAGCAGATAGAGAAGGGGTTCGGACTCTATATCTACGACTACAAATTCCCTGATTTATCGCTTATTGCGTATAATCACATGAAGAATCACGAAGACGGTTATGGCGATGTCAAGCCATCGTATTATGTGATAAATTTCGATGATCCTGAACACTCGCACCGTTGCAATCCCATACACCCGAAATTCATGACGGATATTGCCGACGCATACGAGTCGGCATACACCATAATGATGAATTTGAACCGCACATGGATACAGAAACAGGGCGATTTCTTCGTAGAGTCGCCTATTGTGCTGTTCGCCGCAATCATCTGGTATCTCCGCATTTACGAGGACGGAAAGTATTGCACCTTCCCTCATGCGATTGAGCTTCTTTGCCGCAGATATGAGGATATTTTCCCGATACTCACATCTTACCCTGAGCTTGAAAACTACCTCTCGCCGTTTATCGACGCTTGGCAGGGAGGGGCTGCCGAGCAGCTTGCCGGGCAGATAGCCTCGGCGAAAATCCCGCTGTCGCGTATGATTTCCCCGCAGCTCTATTGGATTATGACAGGCAATGATTTCACTCTCGATATCAACAATCCGAAGGAGCCGAAGATATTGTGTGTCGGCAACAATCCAGACCGACAGAACATCTACGGGGCTGCACTCGGTCTTTACAATTCCAGAATTGTAAAACTCATAAACAAGAAAGGAATGTTGAAGTCCGGTGTCATCATAGATGAGCTGCCGACCATATATTTCAAAGGGTTAGATAATTTAATAGCTACGGCGAGAAGCAACAAGGTTGCCGTCTGCCTCGGTTTTCAGGATTTCTCGCAGCTTAAACGCGACTATGGCGACAAGGAGGCGGCAGTGGTTATGAACACCGTCGGCAATATCTTCTCCGGGCAGGTAGTGGGAGAAACCGCCAAGAACCTATCGGAGCGGTTCGGAAAAGTGGTGCAGGAACGGCGTTCAGTCACATACACGATGCAGGATGTCAACCGCACTTTCAACACCCAGCTTGACGCACTGATACCGGCAAGTAAAATATCCACGCTTACGCAGGGGATGTTTGTCGGCGCTGTCAGCGACAATTTCGACGAGCGTATCGAGCAGAAGATTTTCCATGCCGAGATTGTCATTGACAACAAAAGGGTTGCCGAGGAAACAGCAGCTTACGAGCCTATCCCTCTTATTACCGATTTTAAGGACGAAACCGAGGACAAATCAAAAATGAAGGCGGCAATACAGTTCAACTATAATCAGGTCAAGCAGGATGTGAAGGATATTGTGGAGCGTGAATTGGAGCGTATCCGCAAAGACCCTAAACTCCGTCATCTGTTGCGCATAAAATAGCGTCGACCCTAACGAAAACAATCCCGGCAACTCTCACGAGCTGTCGAGATTTCCCTCAATCTGAATCTTTTCTTGTCAAAGAAAACCTCAAACGGAGTTAAGTCATTTAATGGGAACAAATTGGATAATTGGATTAGTGGTCGGACATCGGCTGACTTTATCGCCCATCCTGTTCCTCCATGTGGTTGGTGAGCATCTTGGTCAGCAGGTCGAGAAAATATGTGCGGCTGTCGAGTGTGCGCACTTTTATCTCGTTGAACTTCTTGTAGATGTAGTTTTCGGTTATCTCCACGTCGAAGGCTTTTGCCAGCTTCATTATTACGTCCTTTACGGTCAGGCGGTCGCCGAAGCATTTTGCAAGGTGGAAGGCGTATCCGATTTCGATGAGCGCCACTTTCTTGTGGCTCCATTTCAGTCCTATGTCCTGAAGAAGCTCATCATCGGAGGCCGGTTCAACCGTGATTTCCTTGAGGTTGCTGATTGTCTTGCGGATGAAGTGGAGGGCCTTGCTGATGAATGAGGTCAGCGAGCTGTTCACGGTGTTGCGCTCTGCCTCGGTCTTTAGGTGGGAGATTTCAATCTCTACCACGAGCAATGCGCTGACGGCATACCCTTTGTTTCGGTTTGTACGGCACATCTCGAATACCTGAATGATGAAGTCTCGGTATGTGATGTGAAGATTTTCGTTCTCGCCAGCGGTCAGCTGGCGGAAGAATTCAGTTTCGGTAAGGGCGAATATGTCCATATCGTAGCTGGGGGTTTAAGTGGTTCTACATAGTGTTTTTGTTTCTCGATGGATTAAACCACGACCCGTTACAAATGGATTACAAGATAAAATGTTAAAATGCGAAATAGCGTGTTTTCAGCAGGTTACGGAGCTTTAATCGTTATGTTGTTTATAATTGTTAAAGGCTATTTTCGATGAAACATTCCCCGGTTGGTGGATTTTCCCTCACCACTAAATAAAAAAAAGCGCACCGAACACGTTCTTCAGTGTAGGTGTCTGGTGTACCCTGTGAGAGAAACGTGACGGTACGCTATGCAATTGCATAGCATAAGCATCACGCATCGTGCTCTCACGCATAAAATTTACCAGACTTTACACAGAACAAAATGCGGTGTTATGTTATGATGTATCTATGTTGCGATTGGCTCTCCAATCGCCAATATGTCTAAATTCGCTACAAATTTAGCAATTTTCAGCGAATTATCGCTTGTCGGACAGGCGTTTTATTTCAAACCGAATTTCGCCATCTTGTTGCGCAAGGTACTTCGATCAATACCCAAGAGACTTGCAGCCTGCGTCTTGTTGCCTTCGGTTTTCTCCAAAGCCTCGATTATCCGCTGGCGTTCGGCATTGTAATCCCGGAGCCGGAGAGTATCACTTGTTTCGGGCGACGAGCGACTTATAGGTAGGTCGGTTGCCGTGATGACACTACCTTCCACATTGCGGGCTGCTATATTTATAACGTTTTTCAGTTCGCGGATATTGCCGGGCCAGTCGTGGCGTTTCAGCGTCTTGACAGCCGAGGCATCGAGGCGTTTAGGTGGCTCATGGTGTTCTTCAGCATACTGTGCGAGATAGAACTCGGCTACCGGCTGAATGTCCTCCGATACCTTTCTGAGCGGTTTGACAGTTATGTCCATCTCCCGGAGAGTGAAGAAAAGGTTTGACCGGAAGGTTCTGTCGCTTACCTTCTCTAGCAGTTCCGGCTCTGCGGTGCAGATTACTCGGACATCAGGGTGATCTTCGCTAAGAATATGCAACACGACCGATTGCTTGTCGAAGTTGAGCAGATGCACGTTTTTGAGAATAATCGTACCTCGGGCCGCTTTCTTGAAGTAGCCTCCGATACGGTTATACATCTCGCTCTTTTCAGAGTCAGGTTTATGTTCGCCGACAAGGGCGGCTCCACCTGCCTCAATTACGATGAGAGGTTTGTCGGTACGGTTGCTCTGGCGGAATATCTCCCGTGCAATCTGTTCCTTGCCCATGCCGCTTTCACCGAAGATAATCACATTCGCCTCCGCCGAGGCAATGCGGGTGATTTCTCTTTCGATGCGTTGGAACTCCTTGCTTGGACGGTGGATCAGCTCATTGTCAGGGGATACGGAATCAATATCCTGGATGTACTTTTGCACCTTTTCCACAAGCTGTTTGTCGATAGCCGGACGCTGAATGACATCGACGGCTCCGCCATCACGCATCACCGAGAGAATATCCACGGCATTAAAATTGTCCACTATGGCAATGACGGGGAATTTGTAGCCCTCGCGCTTTTGCCAGTTGATTAACTCCTGCGCCGTGCCGCCGGTGAATTTCATCGCCGCGACAACGACAGCTCCCGGTGGTAGCTTCGCCACCTCTTCCTTTGCTGCCTCCATTTTATCGACGGTAATCGGCTCATATCCAGCCCGAGTGAGCAAGCCCGACATTAGCCGACGGTCGGATTCGGAGGCATCAACAATGAGAATCTTGTTCATTGTCAGATAAATTTAGGTTATTAAATACACAGTCAGATACGTTCCATGAAGTGACATGAAACGTATCTGAGCTTTTGTAGTTATTTGTCAGAATATCACATAAATCAGTGTTATTTGGTGCGGCTTACTACATGGATGGCTTTACCATCCTTATCGAGCATATTCAGTCTGAGATTATTTCTGTCGGCAGTTAGAACTGAAAAGCCGGGAGAATCGTTACAGAATATGGTGCCATCTGTTTCTTTAGGAGTTCTTGTGAGAGAGCCGGATGTGTTAACCACATAGTCTATTTTTGAATCTGGGAGCCGGATGTGCTGGTAATTGTGGATATGACCGCATATATACATATCCACATTGTGTTTCCGAAGGATTGTGTCAACTTTCTTCTGCATATCAGTTCGCTCAGATTCCGACTTGTCGGTATAGGCATAGATGGGATGATGACCGACCACCACAATCCAGTCTTCCGTTGCTTCGCCCAGTGTCTTGTCGAGCCATTGTAACTGGGCATCAGTATCCTGATTTATAGCATCGGGATATGTGTCAGCCTTTTTCCGATACTTGTCAATCAATGGCGTGGTGTCGAGAAATACCACCCTGACGGTTGTACCGTCATCTTCAAAGGTCTTGGTGTAGTATCTCGCCGGCATCTCCCAGCGGCGGGATATGTCGGAATAGTCGATAACCGCCTGAGTGTTGCCACGATATTCATGGTTGCCGCATACAGGATACCAGTTTACCATAAGTTCTGGGTGGTCATAGATAAGTTCATAGTTGGTCATCCACAACGGGTCTGCCACGCTTTCCACGCCTCCGTAGTGATGTGTGTCACCGAGAGCGAGAACCGCATCGGGTCCTATTTCTTCTGCAATCCTGCCCATCGTTGCGGCGACCGGTTTCTGGTCATAGTGTCCATTGCGTCCGAGATCAGACACCACTATCAGATTTACATCGCCTTTGGCGATTTCTGTTTGGGCAATGGCTCCCGTAAAGGAGATGAGAGCCAAAGCCGCGATAAGTAATTTACGGATCATTGTTTTTGTATTTTTAGAATGTTACTTTCACTCCACCGTTGAGTTTCACTCCGTAATACTCCTGCTGCATCGTGTGGTCCTTACTTCCCTGATAATATCGCAGGGGCTGGTTCAGCAGGTTATTGCAGTCGGCATATACGGTTATTTTAGTTTTGCGCCCGAATGTATAGCTGACATTCAGATCCAGATATTTCACGGCATCGTAGTAACGGTCGTAGAACGAGCTTGCGCCCATCTCGTCGATAAATGCCGATGCATAATTGAACGAGGCTCTTGCGGAGAAACCGCACTTGTCGAAATATAGCGAGAGATTAGCGGTATGTTCAGGGGAACCGGGCAGACTTAGACCTTTTTCGTTTTCACGACCCTCGAAATTGAAATCGGTGATGCGTGAACGTGTATAGGTATATGTTGCATAAAGTCCGAGGCATTTCATCGCCGGTGTGATGAAACTGAAATCGCGTTGCCATGCAAGCTCAACACCGAATATATTGGCATTGCCGCCGTTCTTCGGTTGAGTGAATTTCGTCCATAAATTCCCTTCGTATTCCTTGTTGTAGGCCACCTCGTCTACAATAAAGCCCTCAATGCGTTTATAGAACAGACCGGCAGACACAAGTCCTATCGACTTCCAGTAATATTCGGCATTGAGGTCTATGTTGTGTGATGTGGTTGCCTTCAGACCGGGGTTGCCCACCGTTATCTCATTGTCGCCGCGGCTTATTTTCATTCCCGGGACGAGTGCCGAATATTTTGGACGGGATATTGACTGATTGTAGCCCGCACGGAACAGGAAATCCTTATTTATCTCCCATTTCAGAAGAAGCGATGGGAGGAAGTTTATGTAGCTTGAAGTTGCCGGCGCGGTTTTCGACACCTCTCCGGTCTCGTCGTCATAGATTCTGCCGATGTAACGCAAGTCGGTGTTCTCCACTCTCAATCCACCCATAAACTGAAGATTGTCCGCGAGCCGTGAGTCGATGCGCATGTAACCGGAAGTGACATTCTCTCGGGCGTGGTAATTGCCCGCAAGTTCCTCAGCCACCTGTTCGCTCTCAAACTGATTTTTATCATCAAGATTCAGAGAGCCGAGAAAATATTTGTCAATGAATGTTCCCGCCTTGTATTTAGCCGAAGGCATAAAACGGTCTGTAGTCATATCGACAGTATGGGCGAAAGCATCCTTGTCAAAGGCCTTCTCATCAATGGGAGTGTATTCGTAGAAGTCTATCTCTTTGTTCTTGGACTTGCTGACGAATTTGAAGCCGAATTTGAGCTTTGCCCTGTCGCTGAGTTTTGTCTTGAAATCAAGAGCTGCCTTGAAGTCCTTCTCGACAATATCTTCCTGCTGCTGTGTCAGTTCCTTGAGTGAGAAATCATCATTGAGTGTCATGGTGGAGCCTTCGTCCGGAGTGGCAAGAGGCTCGCGTGGATTCGACATATCGATACTGAACTTCTGCTTTTTCAGGCGATAATCGATATAGCGCTCGTTGGGCCTTTCCTCGGAGGCTCTCGCATATCCTAATTTCCAGTCAATCCCGAAAATGCCGAGACGGTTCTCGCCTCCGAGAGTGAAGTCCATGGTGCGTTGGCGTTCCAGACGGGCGTTGCGGTTGTCGGGCGTGCCACCTTTGGTCTGCACCCTGACATCGGCTTTCCCCTCCGGGGTCATGTCTTTCAGCGTCGTGCGGTAGCGGTTTTCCCAGTCGTTGCGGTTGTTGAAGATACCTTTGAACCATATCTTGTTGTAGTCGTTGAACTTCCAGTCGAGCGACAACGAATAACTCTGACGCTCGCGGGTGACAAAATACTGCCTTATCTGGTAGTCATTGATATATATTTTGCCGTTGTCGTCCTTTTCCCATATAAATTCAGTATTGTAGGATCCGGAGGGTGCATTATTATAGGAGGCGGCAAACATTACTCCGAAACGGTTGTTGAAAAAACGGTTTCCGAGAGTAAGACCGAAATTCATCTGCGCTTTGCGGCTTATCCAGTTGTATCCTGTTCCAGCGACAGCTCCGATAGTGAATCTATGCGGCGAATTTTTCGTGACAAGGTTTATGGAACCGCCGATGGCATCGCCGTCCTGATCAGGCATGAGTGTCTTGCTGACCTCGATTGTCTGAATCATATCGGAAGGTATGAGGTCGAGCTGCACGTTACGGATGTCGCCCTCTGCCGACGGCAGCCTCGAACCGTTGATAGTAACCGAACTGAACTCCGCCGGAGTGCCACGTACCTGACCGAAACGCGCCTCGCCCTGGTCATACTGCACGTTTATGCCGCTTATACGTTTCAGCGCGTCTCCGATATTCGAGTCCGGAAACTTGCCTATCTGGTCCGCAGATACCACATTCGTGATGTTGACGTTGTTTTTCTGTGCATTTATCGCTCTTTGCTGCCCGGAGAAAACACCGGTTACCACCACTTCGTTCAACTCCCGCGATGTATCCGACATCACAATATCGTCGATAGTCGATTCTTCCGATACTGTTATCGTTTTGCTCACGGGGAGAAATCCGATATAGGTTACCTTAAGACTGTGGTTGCCTGATGACAGATTGGCAAACGAGAAAAAGCCATCAAGGTCAGTGACTGCCGACAGCTTGTCGCTGTCAATGACCACCACCGCCCCTGCCAGCGGGTTCTTCTCGTTGTCAAGGATGCGGCCTTTAAGTAGTCCGTATTTCGGACTGTCAGCCGCTAACATGGTCAGCCCCGAAACAAGCGCGACCATAAAAGTTGACATTACTTTCTTCACTGTGATTGTTGTTTATTGTTTGTTGTTTACGGTGCAAAATTCGCCAACTATTATTTCATGGGTTTATCAGTTTTGTTTAGCTTTTGTGAAACTTACTGATGTCATTATATACAGAAATCCTCACGACCCATTTTAATCAAATGGATGGTGAGGATAGTAACAGAAGGGATATATACGTTAATAGACTGTGTTCTGGGGGTCGAAGTTTGTCCAGCCTTGAAGCCAGTTGTCGGATGTATCCTTGAAGGCGCCTATGTATCCGCCTTTACCGTCCGAGAGCATCGTGGAAGGACAATAATTCTGGCCAAGACCTGCGGGATCGGTGAGGTTGAGAGCGGCCTCGGTCATAACCTTGTTGTTGGGATTCGACAGGAAGAAGGTGTGGGAGAATGATTCTCGGCCTTTGTCCTCAGTACCGGCCGCCAGGTCTATGAAATAATCCTCATATACTTTGTTTTTGTCGGAGCCGATTATATCCATACCTGCAAATATAATATTGTCGAGTTTGAAATCTCCTGCCTTGGCATATTTCACGGTATTGCCTTTCTCCCCATCGACAATCAGACCGATGGGATAACCTACGGCAAGAGTATTGGCTACATTGAGTTTGCTGCCACGGCGTATCTGCATGGCCGACTGAAATTTGCCGAGTTTGGAGCCATTGTCGGGGAACATATTTCCGGCAGTGATATAATCAGAACTGTTGCGGAAGTCTCCGTTCTTGGCGGTTTTAGGACCGATGAATGTGACATGGCTGAAGTGAGCTGACGTGAACGGGGCTGTCTCGGCACCGCTGGCGTTGTTGTCGCTCTCGAAACCGTTGCTCTGCGATGTATCGGCGATTCGAGGATCACGAACCGACAGACAGTATTCAACATTGCCGGAGAATCCGTTGTCGGTGTCAAACTCATCGTCCCAGCCTTTGTAAGCTACGAGGTATTTACAGTTTACAGAACCACCGAACCATTCGTATGAATCATCGTTTGAGTATGATACCTGAATGTGGTCCACGGTCGTGCCGCTGCCAACCGAACCGAAAGTCAGGCCATTGATTTCCTTGTCGGTGTCGAAGGGATAACCGGCGAACTCTATACGGACATAGCGGTAGATGCCGGAGTTGTCGCTGTCGTTGTCACCTCCGTGGATTGTGGTCGGGCCACCCTCGATCTGCATTGTCTGCTGGTTGTTGCGGGCCTTTCCGCAGATGATGAGTCCGCCCCAGTCGCCGGGACGCCGCTGACCGGGAGCCTGTGCCGAGGTCATTACCACCGGCGCGTCCTTCGTGCCGTTCATCTCGACATATCCTCCGGGTTCCACGATGAGCGCCGCCATAGTCTGCTTGTCGCCCTTGATGACGGTTCCGGCGGGTATGCGGAGTTTCGCTCCGGCATCCACATAGACCCATCCCTTGAGCCGATAGACACCCTTCTCAAGAGTCACGTCGCCGGTAAAGTGGAAGTTCTGGGTACCATTGCCGAGTTCCTTGCCCTCGTTGAAGAGTATGCCCTTGCTGTAGGCCACGTTCCCTTTGTAGGTCACTTCCGGGTCTGTGAACTTGGGCGAATCGGGTTCGTCGTTTGATGAGCAGGATGCCATTGCAAGTCCTGCTCCCACGGCAAGCGCCGCTATGAGCAGCCTGCCTGAGTTGATGATGTTGATTTTCATACGTTTTCTCATTTTTGATTAGAAATTGTACTTTTTTGATTAGAAATTATATCCGATTGTTATGTTGAAATTGCGTCCCGGTTTGTAGCTCCGGGTTGTTTCTTCAATTGTTTTACCTTTCCCTTCGTTTGTCACTTCCTCAATTTGTTTGAAAAGGTATCTTTGAGCGAGGATATCGCGTGCCGAAAGTTTCAGGCTCCATCTGCCGAACTTCTTCGACACCGATATATCAAGGCTGTGGCGCGGCATCTCGTAGGAATTGGGGATGTTGCGTGCAGTGCCGTCCGATGCGGTACCGTAACGGTTGCCCACACCGGTGATGCGTTTGCCGATGATATTGTAGAGTAATGCGGCGTTCCAGCCGTATTCATCGTTGTTATAGAACAGTCCTGCGTTCACTAAGTAGGGGGACTGTCCCTGCATCGGGCGGTCGATGTTGTTTGTGCCTTTGTCGAATGTAACCCGGCTTTTGATCAGCGCTCCGTTGAGCGACAGCGAAAAGTCTCTGAGTCCGATGAAACCGAGGTTCTTGCGTATGTCGAGTTCCACACCGTAGTTGTTGGCTCCATTGGCGTTGATGAAAGAATATATGAGGTCGGTGCCACCGGCCACGGTATATGTCCACTCAATCGGATGGGCGAAATGCTTGTAGAAAAGCGCTACCGAGATCTGTTCCCCCCTGGAGGGATACCATTCCCAGCGGAGATCCGCATTGTCGATTGTGGCCGCCTTCAGGTCAGGGTTGCCCATCACGCTGCTGCCGAGGTCGAAGTCATAATATACCGACGAGGAAAGCTCGCGGAACTCGGGACGGTTGGTAGAGCGGCCGTAGGCGGCGCGGAGCTGGTGGCTGTCGGTTATATGGTATGTAACATTGACCGACGGGAACAGCCCCGGATAGTCATAATCGGTCTTATGGAGGCTCTCCTCATACTGGCGGGTGTTCATCTCGAGGGTCTGGCGGCTGTATTCATACCTCACACCGGCATGAATGTCGAATTTTCTCAAGGGAATGTCCGCTGAAAGATAGGCCGCCCCGAGTGTCTGATGCGCATTGTAGTTGTTTAGCCAGTTTACCTCCTCGTAAAGATAGAGTTTGTCATGCCCGTAATTTGAATCAGTCAAAAGGTCGCCCTGCACATCGGGATTGAACATGAATCCGTCAGGGAGGCTGTTGTCAGGCTGCCAGCCGTACTGGAACTGACGGGTGCGGTAGGTGCGGGTACGGTATTCTCCGTATATGCCGGTTTTAAGTATGGGTTTGATGATCGAGAAATCAAACTCATGCCGGTAATTGCCCGACAGCGACCCGGTGTGCTCGTTGAGCTTTGTAAATTCCCGGCCGATACGGTATATGCCCATAGTCTGCTCCGTGCGGTCGGTGCGCTCTATCAGTCTCCGGTCTGGCAGATTGCGTTGTGCAAAGGCATATCCGACGCTCCAGTCCACGCGGTCGGCATCGAATGTATGGCTGCCGGTGAACTGAGTGTTGAAAGTGGGGCGCGACGAGTGATAATATTCCATGTCGTTGATATTGTCGGCCTGCGCATTGAAACCGATGCGGTCGGAATACCTATTCTTGATGATTTGATTGAAGATGTTTTTCCACTCAAACAGATGGATGCCTCCCGAAGGACGGAAAGACAGGTTCAGCATCGCCCCGTAGCGTGTCTCCCGGGTATATTGGTTGTCGGAAGCCTTTCGCAGCGGTACGCTCTTGTCGTTGGATACATCGTACGGACCATAGAGCGAATTCTCCATATTCAGCAATGTCCGGTAGCTGTTCGAGAAATTCAGTGCCGCCACAAGCCACATCTGCCCGTCACCTATGAGCCAGGACTGATTGTATCCGGCACTTGCCTTAAGGTCGGCAACGGGATGTATGGTCTTAACCCGCCAGTTGTTGTCCAGACCGCTTGCCAACGGATCGATTCTTCCTTCAAATCCGGGATAACTCACTAACGGCGCGTCAAGTCCGCCGGCAGGGAAGGCAAACCTGCCTCCGGCCTTTACAAACTCACGGAAATGTGTCCTGTCGTTTATGCCTGCGCCGACAGAGATGTCGAAGCCGGTTTTCAACGGTTGCCTTTTGGTATTGACCATCACGAAACCGCCGGTGAAGTCGGCGGGATATTCCGGAGCGGGGCTTTTGACAATCACCATATTGTCGATCTGGCTACTCGGGATGATGTCGAATGAGAAAGCGCGGGAGTCTGCCTCGGAACTCGGCACCGCGCTACCGTTGAGCCATACATTGTTGTATCGCTGCGACAAGCCTCTGACCATAACAAACTTATCTTCAATAATCGAAATGCCCGGCACTCTTCTTATAACTTCCGAAGCATCTTTGTCCTGCGTCTTGGCGATTTGTTGCGACGAAACACCTGTCTGCACTACATTACTTTTCTTTTCCTCCTCTATCATGGCAGCCTCGGTATCCCTTCGTGCGACAGCCACTACTGTCACTTCGGACAATGAAGTGACATCCGGCATCATAGGAATGTCAAGTATCAGCTCTTCCATTCCTAAGGGCACCTGATGTGAGATTACCGTATCCCGGTATCCTATATACTTTATTGCAAAATCATATTTCCCTGCGGTGAGCTGCAATGTATAATGACCGTCTATATCTGTCGATGCCCCCTGCGTATGGTTGCCCGCTATGACCGTCGCGCCAATAAGCGGTTCATTTGTAGCCGAGTCATAGACTCTTCCTTTGACTATGCCGGCATCCATATTGACCGTGGAAACGAGCATTGACAAAGTCATTACGCATACATGTAATTTTTTACAATTCATATTCTCGTTGTCATTTTTTCTGCCGCAAAATTATGGACATAATGTTTCATGGTTTTATCAGTTTTGTTTAGATTTTATGAAATAAATTGTATCATTAAACTTTTATTAAATTTTTGAGCATCAGGACAGTATTTGACCGATTATTAGTAATTTTGCGGCATGGAAGAAAAAAAGAAAATACTTGTGGTGGATGATGAGGAGGCTCTGTGTGACGGTCTCGGATTCAATCTTGAGGCGGAAGGCTATCACGTAGACACGGCATATAGCGCGGAGGAAGCTCTTGCCCGCGACCTTGCCGGCTATGACCTGATACTCCTTGATATTATGATGGGGGAAATATCCGGCATCCAGCTTGCACGCATTATGAAATCGAATCCGGCGACAGCCTCGGTTCCCATAATATTCTGCACAGCCAAAGACACGGAAGAGGATATGATTGCCGGTCTCGACCTCGGGGCCGACGACTATATAATGAAGCCATATTCACTGAAAGCCGTTCTTGCACGCGTCAGGACCGTACTTCGCCGGACAGCGGCTTCTGTCACACCCTCCAAAACTGATTCTGACCTTGTTTCATACAAAGGTCTCGTCTTGTCTGCCAAAAACAGAACCTGTATGGTTGACGGAACAGAGGTGAAAATGCCCAAAAAGGAATTTGAGATTCTGCTGAAGCTGATGTCCAACCGAGGGCAGGTTTTCACCCGGACAGACCTTCTGAATGAGATATGGCCCGACGAGGTTGTGGTGCTTGACAGGGTGGTAGACGTAAATATAACCCGTATCCGGCAGAAAGTCGGCATATACGGCAAGAATATTGTAACGCGCTCAGGATACGGCTATGGGTTCATTGAATAAACTCTCCTATCCGCAGCGTCTGTTCGTATGGCTTCTCGGATATTCCCTGCTGATGGTCGGGTGCTTTGTAATTTTTCAATATCATAGGGAAAAGGAATTCAAAGCGGAAGAGATTGACAAGCAGCTCCAGCTCATCAACACATATATTCTAACAGAACTGAGCGAAGGGCATGATGTCCCGGATATAAAACTTGACGAGTTCAAACCGTTCAACGATATTCGTGTAAGCGTAATTTCCGACAAGGGACACATAATATACGACAATACTCTTGACTCGTTGCCGAAAACAAATCACCTTGACCGTCAGGAAATCCGGGATGCAATGCTGAATGGCTCCGGCTATGCCGTAAGACGGCACAGCGAGAGTACGGGCAACTATTATTTTTACTCGGCAAGGAAAGGGGATTACGGCAATATTGTCCGTACCGCAGTACCGTATTCCGTATCGTTCAGCAGTTTATTGCGGCCCGATTACGGCTTTTTGTGGATAATGGGAACCATAACATTAGTCATGTGTGTGTTGGGGTACTTTGCAACCCGAAGGGTCGGCCTACACATAAGCAGGCTTAACAAATTTGCGGAGAACGCGGAAAACGGAGCCCGGATTTCCGATACAGAACCTTTCCCACATGACGAGCTTGGCGAGATTTCAAACCATATTGTCCGTCTTTATGCCCGGTTGCAGCAGGCTGTAGCCGACAGGGACAGCGAGCATCGTGCCGCCCTTCATGAGCAGCTTGAAAAGGAGCGCATAAAGAAACAGTTGACAAACAACATCAACCACGAACTGAAAACTCCTGTCGCGTCAATCAAGGTCAGCGTTGAAACTATGCTGGCACATAGGAATATGAGCGAAGAAAAGCAGACTTTGTTCCTGCAACGCTGTCTTACGAACACAGAAAGGCTCCAGAGGCTATTGACCGATGTCTCACTCCTGACCCGCATGGATGACGGAAGTGCCTCTATCTTAAAGGAACAGGTTAATCTCACTGACATAATTAATGATGTGGTTGAGGACAGACAGATAATTGCCGCGACAAAAGGTATTACGATCGAGAATTATATTTCCCGCAATATCGTCATGTCCGGGAATCAGTCTTTGCTTGAGGCTGTTTTCAACAACCTTATCGACAACGCCATTGTTTATAGTGGAGGTACAAAGATAAAAATAGAATCAATCAGCATCGGCAATGACAAAATAGTGATCGCATTGTCTGATAACGGATGCGGTGTGCCGTCCGAGCATTTGCCGAGGCTGTTTGAAAGGTTCTATCGGATTGACAAGGGACGGTCACGAGCCGCAGGAGGAACCGGTCTCGGTCTGTCGATAGTGAAAAACGCCGTTACTCTGCATGGAGGCGATATTACTGCCGAAAATCAATGCTCGGGCGGATTATTGTTCAAAATAACATTTTCAAGAAACTCAAAATGAAGACAAAACTAAAAATCGCACTTGTCGCTCACGACCAACGCAAGGCCGATATGGTCGATTGGGTAAAGTTTAATGCCCAATATCTTTCACAACATGAGCTGGTCTGTACCGGCACGACAGGCGGCCTTATAAAGAATGCTTTTTCAGAAGCGGGAATTGAAGCCCAAGTCGAATGTATGAACTCCGGACCGATGGGAGGGGATGCTGAAATAGCGGCTATGGTGGTACGAAACGAGATTGATCTCGCCGTTTTCCTGATAGACGACCTCAATGCGCAGCCTCACGAAGCAGACATCCAGATGCTTTTGCGTCAATGCCGTCTCCACAACGTGCCGATCGCCTGTAACAGAATCAGCGCGGATCTGATGATTTCAAGTCCCCTGTGGGATGATCCTTCATACAAACCCATAGAACAGAGTTACATACGGTTTGACCGCAAATGAATCCGCTGACAGTCCGCGGTTTTAATAAACAATTAAAAATTTTGAAATAATCATGAAATGTTTTCTTGGTTACTTTGCGGTAGAATAAGTAATTAAGAAAACAATGGAAATACTGTTTCTTTGCGTAGTAATTTTTCTATTCCTGCTGGCGGTGTTCGATCTGTCGGTAGGCGTGAGTAATGATGCCGTCAATTTTCTCAACTCGGCAATCGGGTCCAAGGCGGCATCTTTCAAGAAGGTTCTTATTGTCGCATCAATCGGAGTGTTTATCGGAGCGGCTATGAGCAACGGAATGATGGAGATTGCCCGGCACGGAATTTTCCGTCCCGAGCATTTTTCGTTCTACGACCTTATCTGCATATTCATGGCGGTAATGGTAACTGACATCATTCTCCTTGACATTTTCAACTCCCTGGGTATGCCGACCTCGACAACAGTGTCGATGGTTTTCGAGCTTTTAGGCGCGACATTTGTCGTGGCATTGATCAAGATGGCGGGAGGCATCGGTCTCGGTTTTGATGACCTGCTTAACACGGAGAAAGCCTTGTCGGTGATTCTCGGGATATTCCTGTCGGTGGCGATAGCCTTTTTCTTCGGAACAGTGGTGCAGTTTATATCCCGCATGATATTCTCCTTCAATTACCGGAGCAATCTGAAATGGAAGATAGGGATATTCGGAGGCATCTGCGCCACTGCTATTGTTTACTTCCTTTTGATCAAGGGGGCAAAAGACCTGACTTTCATGACCCCTGAGTTTAAGGCATGGATAAAAAGCAATACGGCAATAATCATACTGTCTTGTTTCGCGGTTTTCACTGTGCTGATGCAACTGCTTCATATCTGCAAGGTTAATGTGCTGAAAGTGATAGTGCTGATGGGTACTTTTTCATTGGCTGTGGCATTTGCCGGAAATGACCTTGTAAACTTTATAGGTGTTCCTTTGAGTGGTCTGGCTTCATATCAGGACTTCATTTCCAACGGAGATGGTGACGCCAGAGGATTCCTCATGGGTTCTCTCAACGAGCCTGCGAATACTCCGATATATTTCCTGATAGGTGCAGGCGTTATTATGGTGGTATCGCTTGCCACATCGAAAAAGGCAAGGAAGGTCACCAAGACTGAAATCGGCCTCGGAAGCCAGCAGGATGGCGATGAGATGTTTGGATCATCACGTATCGCCCGACGGTTGGTAAGATGGACATTATCATTCCTCTCTTGGGTACATCGTGTCACACCTGTGAAAGTAAGGCGTTGGTTTAACCGCCGTTTTAATGTCGATGAGACAATTATGGATCAGGGAGCTGCATTCGACCTTATACGGGGATCTGTGAATCTGGTGCTCGCCGGAGCACTTATCGCTCTTGGTACCTCACTGAAACTACCCCTGTCAACCACTTTCGTAACATTTATGGTCGCTATGGGTACTTCTCTCGCCGACAGAGCTTGGGGGCGTGAAAGTGCCGTGTTCCGCATCACCGGCGTGATTTCCGTAATCGGCGGGTGGTTCCTTACCGCCGGGGCTGCGTTCATCGGAGCAGGAATTATCGTTGCCGCAATGCACTATGGCGGCCAGTGGGTAATGCTGCTGCTGGCGGCTCTGACCATATTCATAATCATCCACAGCAACCGCCGGTTTAGAAAAAAGTCTGAGGAAGATAATGGCGACGCCTTGTTCCAGACCATCATATCCACTCAGGATAAAACCCAGACATGGCCGTTGCTGATGATGTATATAACCGAACAGCAGGAAAAGTTCATGACTTATGCCGAGGAAAAATACCGTGACATCACATCCGCTTTCATCTCTGAGAATTCCGGTGTTCTCGGCAAGACGGAGACAAGTCTTGCACGCCAGAAGACAACGCTTAAAAATGCGCGCAGAAAAGAAACCTTATGCCTCCGTCATCTGACCCGCGAGATGGCGATAGAAAAAAGCCCGTGGTTTTACCTGAGCAACAACTGCTGTATGGGCGTACTGTATAATCTACGACGTATCAACGAGGTCTGCAAGGAGCATATCGACAATAATTTTCTTCCGTTGCCGCCCCGCTATACTACCGAATACGAGTTGATAAGAACGCAAATCAGCACCCTTTTCAGTGATACCCTTGAATTGATGAGAAGCGGGGACACGGAGACAATAAGTACCCTTCGCCGACACTGCGACGAGATAAAGGATACAGTTTCCGACACATATCACCGTGCTCATGACCAACTCCGCGACGGAGACACATCGGCAATGGCTGTGCTGTATGTCTATGTGAATATGCTTCAGGAAACACAGGAAATGGTATCGTCAATAAGAAAATACCTCCGTGCGTTTGCCAAACTGCGCGACTCGGAGTTCCGTAGCCGCCCTGCCAGAATTACTGTGCCTACAGCATAAAGTCCAAGGTAAAAAAGATTGTTTTTATATGTGTGAGATGGGGTGAGTTGTTCTCCCATCTTTTTTTATATTGTAAGAGCCTGATAAATTTAATATTTATATAATATTTCCGATATAATGGTGAAATATAGATGCAGTTACTTTGCATCAAAGAAATTCTATAAGTTATGTTCGTAACAGTTATCTCGATAATAACTCTGGCGGCAACCTTCTTTATGTTGCAACGGCATATCCGCAGACGCAAAAGCAAGGAAACGGGTTATTCTGTCGCCGGTCGGCATGTTGGAAAGTCGTGTCTGATTATGACGATGCAGTCATGCGGTCCGATTATTGACAAAGCGTTGGAATGTCTTTCAAGCAATGACAGTATAGCGGTTTGTAAGAACCATAGAATCGGGTCAAGAAACCTTGACTTAATCACCGGGAAAGTCCGGGATTGTTCGGCAGACGCTGACAGCTCGATTGGCAAGACTGCTCTGTATTGCGAATATATGCTTGAGGCTACCGACAAGATTGCCGAAACTACACGTCATCTTATCACTTCACCTGACAGCTATATTCCGATTTCATATAGATGTGAGATTGAGACAATTCGCGGAGGGATTGCGCGGCTGTCCCAATTAACTGACAGCATACTCGATGCAGATGCTGATACAGTGAAAATTAACAGAGATACAGGCTTGGAGAAAGATTTTATCGAACACAGCATCGCCGTACATTCCAAAGGAATGACGCATGAAGATTTTGATGAGGGGGCACCCGCATATTCATATCTCATGCTCCTGTATTATCTTCATTCCTTTGTCAGCTCTTTTTCACAGGCGATCAGAAACACTGAAACCGGCAATAAACTAATGACAGCATGAGACAGATTTTAATTATGACGGCATTGTCCGTATTTGCATTGTCTGCCGTGGCTCAGGATAAAAATCCATTCATCCCGGAAATACACGGAACAGTCCGTGCCAAATATGAGTATGAGCCTCAGATAGACAAGGGACGCTTCGAGATACGCAATGCGCGCCTGAGCGTGGAAGGCAAGGTGATTCCCATCGTGAGATACAAGGCCGAGATAGACCTTTCGGACGAGGGATCCATCAAGATGCTTGACGCTTACATACGTCTGCAACCAAAGGATGCGTTAAAATTCACATTCGGACAGATGAGAGTGCCGTTTACCATTGATGCCCATCGCTCTCCACATCTCCAGTATTTCGCCAACCGTTCTTTCATTGCCAAACAGGTCGGTAATGTGCGTGATGTTGGAGCATCAGTGTCGTGGAAATTCAATGACCGTATGCCGGTTACTCTTGAAGGCGGCATATTCAACGGTTCGGGACTGACAAATCAAAAGAATTTCTGGACCGACAACTATAATTTTTCGTTCAAGGCACAGACAATGATTGCCCGGCAATTCAATATCACACTCAGTTGCCAAAAGGCAAATGCCGGGGATGTGAACGTGATGATGTACGACGCGGGAGCCTACTGGCAAAACCAGAGATGGCACATTGAGGCAGAATATCTCCGTAAGCATTATTCCGATGGCTCTTTCACGCCGGTCAATGCGATTGACGCATTTGCTGCATATCGGCTTCCGTTGAAGAAAGGTCTTAATGCAATATCATTCCTCGGAAGATATGACTATATGTCAGACCACAGCAAAGGTACGAAAGATGACTCCGGCAATCTTAAAATAGACGATCCCGAAAGACACAGGCTGACAGGGGGTGTTACATTGAGTTTGGGAAAGGAATCATTGCAGGCAGATATTCGCCTCAACTATGAGCAATATTTTTACAATAAAGGAGTAACTCCGGCCATTTCAGAACAAAATAAAATAGTATTGGAATTTGTAGCCCATTTCTGATTTTATGGCAAAAAAAGACAAAACCAACAGCATTGAATTCAGTTCAGTAGCTGTCGGTTTTGCCATCTATCGTAATCCTGTAAAAGTACGCCGTGAGGAATATATATAAACAGGTTCAGCCACCATTATCTCCTTTGACCCAGAAGATTGAACAGTAGTTTCCACTTGTTGAGGCTGCCCATCGCGTTTGACTTCCTCGCCGTCCTTTTCATCGTGCTTCGGAGCAAGTTCAGCGGTAATCTTGCGGTCGAGGGCAGCAAGATCGGATTTGAGCTGCTTCAGTTCATCCTCCTTGCCCCATGTCTTTGACACAATGCTTTCAAGAGTCGGAACATCTGCTTTGAGTTTGGCGGTACGTTCCTCATATTGGGTGATGATACCGGGGATTTTCTCCAGAGCGTTGACGAAGTTCATACAAGCGGCATGGGTGTCGCTCATGGCGATAAAGCCGTTGTTGAACTTGTATTTGTAATGACCTTCGACAACGAAGCGGTTCTGTACGCCTTCTCTGCCGTCAATGACGGTACGCTCCGAGATAATGCTTATCGGGAAGCCATAGACCTCGCCGATGCGCTGATATTGGCCGTGGGTGTCGGTACGCTGTGAAAGTCCTTGAAGATGTATGCCCATGTTCTTCTCATCGGAGAGATTGCAGGTGTCGATTGTGAGATTGTTGATGGGGTTGCCGTCCTTGTCACGCTGAACAACTGCCTCATACCGGGCACGGTCGGCTTTCATCCTCTCAATCGCCGCCTCATTGTTGGCAATGTCGTGGCTGATAGTCTGGAGCCGGAAACGGGAATCGCCGATGCCCTTGTTGAATGATTTACGCTCACTCTCCAACGCAGCTATGCGCTTTTCAAGTTTTACCTTTTCCAAAAGGTCGGTGTTACCTGACAGAATCGCCATATACTCGGAGAAGTTCATGCCGTTCTTCTCGTCCATAGCACCCTCGTCGATGGTTCTCGCTCCGAGTGCGCCGGATTTGAGTTGGTCGATGAATGTCGCCTTGCAGTGGAGAAGATTGAACTTGTAGGAGTCCAACGACTTCTCAACGGCATAAATGATTACATCCACCTTATTATCAGCGTATAGCTTGGCAATCTCGTTGCCGGCTCTTATGCCTCTGCCGTCACGCTGTGTCAAATCGCTTGGGCGCCAGGGTGTATCGCAATGATGAATCGCAACACATCTTCTTTGAGCGTTGACACCGGTACCCAACATACTGGTCGAGCCGAAAAGCACCCGCACATCGCCGTCGTTCATAGCCTCAATGACGGCCTTTCGGCTACGCTCCGTCTTACATTCCTGAATAAAGCGTATCTCATGCGCTGGAATACCGTAATCTTCTATCAGTTTTCGTTTGATTTCGGAATAGACATTCCACTCGCCGGGCTTATATGTCGATAAGTCGCTGAATACAAACTGTGTGCCACGTTGAGCGTCATATTTATGATAGTATTCCGCTATCATACGGGCGCAGTGGCTGGCTTTGTTATTCGGGTCATCGCCATATTCAGGATCGATCATACGCATATCGAGTGCCATTTTGCGGGCATAGTCCGTGGCAATAAGCATCTTCGCTTTTTCTTCGGTCTCAGACAACGGCGCCCTGCCCAATATCGTGGCATCGCCACTCTCGGCAAACTTCATCAGCTTCTCGATGAAGGCTTCCTGCGCCGGTGTCGGAGGAATGTTGTGGAGTATCTCGTTCTTTCGGGGACGGTCAACTCCAACATCCTCGGCGGTGCGGTAGTCGGTAATCTCATTATAGAACGCCGCCAGTTCCGGCACCTTGATGAAATACCTGAAACGCTCCTTGGCCACAATGTGATTTGTCACATTGAACTCGTAATCCGTTGTCTTTTTGGCGAAGATGGCAGCCCACGCATCGAAGCATCTAATCTCCTGCCTTTCAAGCTCATTCGGACGCAGATACTTGAACAATAGATACAGTTCCGTCAGACTGTTTGATATGGTTGTGCCGCTGAGAAAAGTGGCTCCCAAATCCTTGCCGGTACGCTCCTGAATAGTACGGATTGCATACAACAGATTGAGCGCCCTCTGGCTTCCCTCGCTATTGCCTAACCCCGCCACGCGGTCATGCCGGGTGTTGAACATAAGGTTCTTGAACTGGTGCGATTCATCAACGAAGATGTGGTCGATACCCATCTGTTTGAAATCCACCACATTGTCCTTATTCTGCTCCATCTGGTACTGGATAGTTGCAATCTTGGCGGTCAGATTCTCCTTGCGCTTTATCAGACCTTTTAGCATACCACGGCTTATGTCATGCCCCTGCTCCTTGATGACATTGAGGTTTTCCTCGACAGTATCAAGCTCCGCCTGAAGAATCTGCTGCTGCATCTCAGGCGACTGCGGTATCTTGCCGAACTGGTCGTGCGACATTATCACGCAGTCATAGTCGTTGTTCTTGATATTGTTGAAGAAATCCACACGCTTGTCCGCCTTGAAACTCTTTTCGTCGGCAAATAATATCCGGGCGTTGGGATAGGCAGACTGATAGGTCATTGCTATCTCGGCTACATTGGCTTTCAGACCGATAATCATCGGCTTGTGGGCAAGTCCGAGACGCTTCATCTCATGCGCTGCAATACACATTATCAGTGTTTTACCACACCCAACCTCGAAATCGCAAATACCGCCTCCGTTCTGTTTCAGCATCCATATACAGTCCTTTTGTAACTAATATGCAAACACATAATATATCTGATAATTAGTGATATACAATATTTACTAATGATATTTGCACGGCATTTGCACAACGAGGATGGAAATTGCTTTTGAAAATTCATCTTCGTTCATGCTCATTCACACCATCAAACGCATTAAGACAATTTAACGGCAGTGCATCCATTAGGTCAGAGTATAACAAGAAAAAATTCACTGCTCACTGAACTTTTTGAAACAACCGGGCGTTTGGAAATTTGTGAAGGTATTCCGGCAATTTGATTTGCTGTATGCTTCGTGCATTGCTTGTGGAATTAGATTCCCAGTAGCAATGATTGTCTCATGGCTCTATATTTTTTAGAGAGACCGGGCGATTTTCAAGGGACACACGACATATATGCACTTCAATAGGTTTAGCGGAGTGACAAACCTCCATCTTCGTTTCGAGGGAATGGAAGGCTCTGCCGAGACAACCTTATGACCGATTATGGACCTATTCACAATTCAAATGCCCACGATTGGGCAATTTTTAACATTTAGGCTCGTTCTGGAGCCGGAAAACTATTGCACAGCCTTGAAAAAAGGATGAACTTTGCACTCGAAATCCATGCCTGATGGATTCCAATACAAGAAAGAGCTCCGTAGGCTGTGATGATTTGGAGATATGAAGTGTTTTTCGTATCTTTATTGTAACAAACGGCGGAAGAGCGACTGCCCGACACATTCAACCTAAACAATTGAACCGGAATGATGCCTCTGACTTCGCCATGCCTCCGTGCGTTACATTCGATTCAGGGCGATACGCCCCAACTATTTTATGAGAAAGCCGTATGCGGTATTACCCGCCGTTCCGACAACCACGCACTAAGGAAGCGCTGCTCAACGGAACGAAAATCTCAGTCCAGACGGCAACTGAGCTGTTTCTTACCGTGATTATCCTCGGAAATCGTCATGCTTCGGCATAGACGGCTTGACACTTGAGGTAGACTGTCGAAGATGGTCGTGCGCCGGATTTTGTGGATTTAGTGGCGGCGCACTCTGTCGGATAAGTGGACTTTCAATGCCGATAAAGTCAGAGGGCAATCGCGAGTAATGCGAAATGTTCGCACCCCCAATTTCACTTCTTAATGCATCGCATAATTGCGACTGCACCCTGCGTATATCCGCTTAACATTGGTGGATAGCCTCTATGCTGTGTCATCCCGATGCAGTGGAGGGGTAGCGCAGTCCATGTCTATGCCAGCCTATAAAGGTCGGCAGCCATCGCTGTTGTCTTTCTCAATCATAAGGAAGATACAGTACAACAGGGTTCCCGTCATACGCCACTCATTGCCGGACAACCCCGAGTGAAACGAGTGGAAAAACAGCAATTTCCAAACACCCCCACAAATGAATCTTTATTCACTTCTTCAGGCTGCGGAGGCTGACCCTTCCGCGCCCAATATCCTTGTAAGTGTTCCCCTTGCAGACCTGCGTCAGCTCGTAATCGACACAATCGACGCCACACGCGAGCGTCTGCTCCCCCTGTTCATGAAGGCCGAAGAAGACCGACTTCTAACCAAAAAGGAAGTATGCGTCCAACTCGGCATCGGCGAGACGTCCGTATGGAATCTCACCAAACGCGGCAAGCTAACGCCCATAAAAGTCAACAATAGCACCCGCTACCGTCAGAGTGAGGTGACAGCAATCCTCAACTCAAAATCATGCTGATTCTATGGAATATCCATCAAAATCTATCGACCCGATGCTCGTACTCGGCAAGGCTGTTGACATGAGCGTGAAGATGAAAGGCGGCGATTTTCCGTTGGGTGCCATGCCGTTGAAGATTCAGCGTATCATCCGCGAGGCAAATGAGTGCTATGGTTTTCCTGTGGATTATCTCGCAGGGGCCATGCTTGTGGTTCTCGGACTTGGTATCGGCAACACCCATTTCGCCCGGCTAAAAGGGAAATGGGACGAGAGCGCCATTCTTTTCATGGCTCTTGTCGGCTGTCCCGGAGCCTGCAAGTCGCATCCACTCAACTTTGCCATCCGTCCGTTCTCCGACCTCGACTGCAAGGCTACTCAGGAGTACGCCAAAGCGTATGCCGAGTATGAGCGTCAGAGGGAACTGCCGATGAGGGAGCGCACCGAGGCGCGTCCGGTGCCACCCGTCAACAAACGGTATCTGATTTCGGACGCTACGCCGGAGGCCATGTTGCAGATTCATTCTGAAAATCTGCGGGGCATCACGATGTGGAATGATGAGCTTGCAGGATGGTTCAAGAATTTCAGCCGCTACAACAAAGGCTCTGACGAGGAGTATTGGCTTAAACTCTTCAACGCGAACCCTACGTTCTCCGACCGCAAGGGTGTCAAGAACTCGGTCTATATCAGCCGTCCTTTTGTATCGGTTGTTGGCACAATCCAGAACGGGATACTCAATGAACTTGCACAGGGCAGTCGCTCCTCAAACGGTTTCATTGACCGTCTGCTGTTTGTCATTGCCAACAATCAGGACAAACAGCCGTGGAGCGACAAGGAGCCGACATTTGACATCGAGAAGGCATGGGCTGAGATTATTAGCAAATTTGTTGCCATGCCATATACAACTGACGAGAACGGATGTGTGTTAGCCGAGATTCTGCCGTTTGCCACCGATGCAAAAGCACGGCTCTATCAGTGGCAGCGGGAGAACACCGATGACTGTAACCGTGCCGAGAGTGATGCGCTGAAAGGCGTTTACAACAAATTCGATTTCCATGCAATCCGTTTTTGCCTGATACTCCAGATGGCTCGTTGGGCTTGCGGTGAGGCAGACAAGACTGAGATTGACCTCGTATCGGTGGAAAATGCCGTGTCGCTGGTCAACTACTTCAAGGCTACCGCCAAACGTGTGCAGGGAATCATCAGTGAAATGTCGCTGACCGAACAGCAGAAGTCTATACTTGATTCCCTCCCGCTTGAATTTTCCACCGAAATGGGATTGAAGGTCGCATCCGTCAACGGTATGGATGAACGGACTTTCAAGAATTTCCTGAAAGCCGGAGTAAGGAACAGTATTTTACGGCATGAACGCCACGGTGTGTATTCAAAAATTCGATAAAACCGCCTACACTTTTTTCACTTTCTGCACTTTCAATACCGAAAATGAAGAAAGTGAAAAAAGTGGGGAACAAAATTTAGATTGAATTATGAACGCACACCGATTCATTCTCCAGCCCTATAAAGGGATTGGAAGCCGCCACTGTTGCCCTGCCTGTCACAAGAAGCGTTGTTTTAGCCGGTATATCGACACCGAGAGACAAATCTCGTTCCCCGAAGATGTCGGCAGATGTGACCATGAGCAAAGCTGCGGCTATCATCTTACGCCAAAGGAATATTTTGAGCGTAATCCACAGGCTAAGCCCTTGCACGGCGATTTCGCAACTCCGTCAGCATGGCGAGCCAAGCCGACCGAGCAGCGAAAGCCAACCTCTTTCATCGCGGCAGAGACTGTTTCACAGACTCTGCATGGATATGAGAAGAATAATCTCTATCAGTTCCTCCGCTCCAAGTTCGGACCCGAGGACGCGCTCCGTCTGATGAAGGACTACCGAGTAGGCACGTCGAAGCACTGGCCGGGGGCATGCGTGTTCTGGCAGACCGATGTCAATGGTGACACCCGTACCGGGAAGGTCATGCTATACGATGCCGAAAGCGGTAAGCGTGTAAAGCACCCTTTCAACCATGTCACATGGGTTCACTCGCTGTTGAAGTTGCCTGACTATAATCTGCGACAATGTTTTTTCGGTGAACACCTATTGCCGATGAACCGAGGCAAGCCGGTTGCCATAGTCGAGAGCGAAAAGACTGCAATCGTAGCATCATACTATCTGCCGGAATATGTGTGGCTGGCGACAGGAGGCAAACACGGTTGCTTCAATGCCGATACACTCAGTGTTCTCAAAGGTCATCAGGTTATCCTCTATCCCGATATTGGGGCGACTGACCAATGGCGGCAGAAACTGGGATTACTCCGCAGTCTCGGTATCGAGGCAAGCATCTTCAACTTCCTTGAAGATGTTGCCACCGATGATGAGCGGACAGCCGGACTCGACATAGCGGACTACCTGCTGCAAATCGAGCCTGACCAAGCAATCCTGCAATCGATGATACGCCGTAACCCGATTTTGCTGAAACTCATTGATGACCTGCAATGCACACTCGTATCAGTTGAACGGTACAATCCGGATACTGATGCTATTCACAAAACCTCAAAAATTGAAAACAATGACATCAAAGAAAACTCCGTCAACAACCGCATCCAAGTCAACCAAGTTGACAGATGCACCCCAAACCACAGTATCAACCCTCAATCCTGATAACTCTATGAAATCAGATAACCCAACCAACCCTATCATTGCTGTAAACAGTGACAACTCTGTTAACAGCACCACTCCTGCCAACACGGATAATCTGTTCGACAACGAGCAGACGGCAACCGAGGCAACAGCCGTAACCCACACTACCGAGCCACCGAAGCAACAGCGCATCGGCAAGCAGCAGCGCAAATCGGATTTCGCCGAGTTCAAGGCTACGTTCCTTACTCCGGCAAAGGTGGTGAACCGCCATCCGGTCAACATCGAGGACGACATCTGGGAGCAGCTTGAACGCATCGCTCGCATCCTCGGCGAGCGTGGCACCACCGTCGCCAGCTACATCAACGCTGTCCTTGTCGAGCATCTGAATCTCTATGCCGACGACATAGAAATCTGGCGTAAACTCTAATGTCTAACCCGACCGCAGGGAGCGGTTATCGTCAGCGCACAACTAATTCACGTCAGTGGGTTAGTTGGGGATGCAAGGGTATGTTTCGGGAGGTAAAAAATTACCATACCGAAACACCTCGCATCCCCGGCGGGACGCTCTCTGTTCCCTGCGGTCACCATCCCCAACTTCACAATGAGGAAATACAATCCTGACGCTCCGGGTGTAAAACTCCGCGGGCGACCAAAGAAAGAATCAAGTGATAAGCGAGACCGAAAAGTATCCGTGAATTTTACGGATACCGAGGAACGAGAGATAAAGGCTAAAGCCGCCAAAGCCGGAATAAGCATAGCAGAACTACTCCGTATAAGTGCTTTCAAGCTCTCGATTGTTGAACGCCTTACCGACTTCGAGCGTGAGGCGATACGCGAACTGATGTACCAAGGAAAGAATCTCAACGACCAAGTCCGGGCTTGTCAGGCCAACGCATGGCCCTCGACGAAGCGCAAAGCCGAGGCTTGTCTCGATGGAATCTTAGCCATTCTCAGTAAATTGAAAGTTCAAAATTCTACATTGTTATGATAGCAAAAATACTATGCAGCGGCGGTGCCGGTGATGTTGTGGGCTATGTCATGCGGGAGAAACACGATAAGGAAAAGTACACCGCCGACACATGGCGGCTGATAGATTCCGACGGCGTTTTCGGCGATGACTACCGCAGAATCGTGGACAGTTTCGACATCGGGGCGAGCCTGAACAAGCGGAAAAGCGACCCAATCGGACACATATCCGTTAGTTTCGACAAGGCTGACGCTCCACGCCTGACGGATGATTTCATGGTACGGCTCGCTCACGAATACATGAAGAAAATGGGCATAACCGACACGCAATATATAATAGTGCGCCACCTTGAAACCGAGTGTCCTCACTTCCATATCGTCTATAACCGCGTGAATCTTCATGGCAAATCCATTGACGAGCGCAACAATTTCAAGCGTAGCGCGGAGGCTACGAAGTCCATAAAAAAGAAATATGGACTCACTTTTTCGCCGAAAAAGAAGCAGTATGAAAATGCGATTGCTGAGATGAAGCCCAAGATTCAGGCGGCTATGTACCGCTGCAAGTCGTGGGACGAGTTCCGCCGTCGCCTCGCTCCGGCAGGGATAAACGTGGAGTTTTACAACGACCGCGACACCGGTAAGCCACAGGGCATACGATTCTCTGACGGCGAATTTACCTTCAACGGCTCGAAGATTGACCGCGCATTTTCCTTCGGGCGTCTTGACAAATTCTTTGCCAAGAACGCCGGAATCAGAGAAGCGCAGCCACAACGACCGGTTACAATTTCAGTCACCGCAAAGGTCAAAGAGACTCCGATTGCGAATGTAGTCGAGAATGTCATTGAGACCGGATGTCAGGCGTTAGGAGGCCTGTTCCAACTCGGTCCGACTGTTGACCCCGATGAGGAAGCCTTTATCCGTGCTATGAGAAAGAAACCAAAAAAGAAAAAAGGAAGATCAATTTGATTATGGCTGATATGTACTCAATCGTCAAGAAACAAGACGAGAAGATTGACGAACTTCTCAAAACCGCGAAAGAAAACAAGGATTTGCTCATGGACATAGACACACGGTTGATGTCCGAGCCATCGCAGACAACCACATCGGCATTGACTGTGCCGGAGAAAATCCAAGTGGAACTGCCTGCGAATATCGCCACGAAGGAAAACGTATTGGGAGCCGTGAATCAGGCTCTAAAAAATCAGACGGATTATATTATGGAGGGTTTTACCCGCTATGCACCGATGTTTTTCCGAAGCAACTCGCGCCACAAGCCGGAACCCCTGCTCTCAGCGATGAGCAAATAGAGAGAATCGCACAGGCGGCAGCCGACAAAGCGGCGGACAAGGCCGTCAACAGACGTTATGATAAACTTGACGCAATGGCAGACACCGCCATGCACCGTATCTACAATCTTGTCAAAGGCGCTCTATGGGCGGCAATCCCGAAATGGGCATATATCACCTTCGGGATTGCTGTTCTCGCCGCCGGCGGCTTCGGCTATGGCTTCTTCTACCAGCTCAACGAAAACTCCAAACTGAAAGACGTAGAATGGCTCTACCGATACGAGCGCGGTCTGCACACAAACCCCAATGTTGTTATGCACCGTGAACGCCTTATGCTCCACGGCAAGCCCCATGAGGTTGACAGCCTGAAATCACTGATTCGCTATCACGAGCAGCGTTTACAGGCCGACACCACCTTCTCCTACTATTACCCCTCTAATCCCTAAACCAATCCAATGCCGCCGACAGCTCTTTCAGTTGTCGGTGGCATTTCTCTTTTAATCGGAGTAATACAAATATGTTTTTCAGCATATTGCATTGTCAGTTTAGATATTATCATTAATTTTGTAAATTGAGAGATAATAGCAATCTCGGCTCTTGCGATGATTCTTACGCGACGGATAGGCATATCTATTGATAATGGTCTGACCCTGAATCAGACCAAGACACGCCGCACTCTCATAGTGCCCAATCAGGCGATTGCAACCTACGTCACCCAGTGGACTTACGACAGCCACAACCGACTCATAGAGATGATTTATCCTGACGAGGAGAAGGTTACCTACTCATACAACCTCGGAGGTCTTCTTGAAAAGGTTCGCGGTGAGAAGTCCTACGGCTACGACTACATCACCAAACTGGGCTATGACAAGTTCGAGCAACGCAGCTATCTGAAGTATTGCAACGGTGCGGAGACATTCTATACCTACGACAACCGTCGCCGACTGAGCAATCTCGCGGTCAACAGCGGAGGCGCATCCATTATGGACAACGCCTATACGTTTGACGCAGTTAGCAATGTCCTTTCGGTAGCCAACAACGCATCGCTCCCCGCCAATGGCAATGCCGGCGGCCAGATGTCTCACACCTACACTTATGACGGGCTCTATCGTCTCGCCACCGCGACGGGTACTTACACCGGAGCCGACAACAAGTCCGCTTCCTATACCCTCGCTATGGGCTATGACAATATGCACCGCATCAAGTCAAAGCGTCAGCATCTCACACAGGATAACGTGCAGTTCAACGGCACTCTCAATGTCGGTTATGACCTCACTTATACTTACGGCTCGGAAAATGGAAAGAAATTCCAGCTCGAAAGTGTAAAGGATGTTAATTATCGCACCGAGGAGACTCCCGAAAGTCAACAAATTGAGAACGGTCATGTTTACTCCTATGACAAGAACGGAAACCTTGTCTATGTAAACACCAACCGGGTTATGACTGACGGACATAGGGACAACAGCGTCGGTGAGCGCAAGCTCATCTGGGATGAGGAGAATCGTCTGCTTGCAGTTGACGACAACGGCTTCGTGTCCAACTACTGGTACGACGCCGACGGAGAGCGCACTGTCAAGACTTCGGGCGAAAGCGATCAAGTATATGTCAACGGAGTTTTCTCCGGCGGCTCCACCAACACCGCCAAATTCTCGCTCTATGTAAGCCCGTACCTCGTGGCCAATCAGGGCGGTCGTTACACCAAGCATATCTACGCAGGTTCGCAGAGAATAGTGTCCAAGGTCGGCGATTTTGCTTCCTACGGCTCTGACCCGCGTCGCATAGAGTATGCCGGTGCCAACACCGACGGCCTTTCGGTTGATTACAAATCGAAGTATGCCGCACAGCAACAGGTAATCAAGGACAACTACAAGTTCTTCGATGTTCCCTACAACGGCACTGACAACGACAATTATGCCGATGGCGAAGGATTCTGCTGCAACGATGGCTCTATGGAGGCGGCTGTTGCGGAGGCTCGAAAGGCTCAGACCCGCGCGGTTTCGCGGTCATTCAAAGACCCCGACAACTACGAGAACTTGCAGTTCTTCTATCATCCCGACCACCTCGGCAGCTCCAGCTTCATTACCAACCTTGACGGTGAAGTGGTGCAGCATATAGAGTATGTCCCCTTCGGCGAAGTTTTCATTGAGGAGCGCAACAACGTATGGAACACGCCTTATCTTTTCAACGCGAAAGAGTTCGACGAGGAGACTGGTATGTACTACTACGGTGCCCGCTACTACGAGCCGCGCCTCAGCCTGTGGATATCTCCGGATCCTAAAGAGGAAGTCTATTTCAACATATCTTCCTATTGTTATGTTGCAAATAATCCTGTAACTATCTCAGATCCTAATGGAATGGAGTTAAAAGTTGTGTCTTCGGAAGCTCTTAATGTATTGGCTCATACTCTTCATCCGCAAGATAGGCAATATCTCCAGTTGAATGAGAATGGATACGTTAATTCGCAACTATTAAATAAGGGGGTTCAATCGTCTAAAAGTGGCAGCAAAAATTTGAATTATCTATCTGAGATAGCTAATAGTTCTCAAGACGTTGTGTTCTTTGGTGCAGTAAATGGATATGATTATTATGACAGTCATGAGGGACTGGTAAAGTCCTATGAATTTGCGCCAGCAACGGTAGAGAACGAGTTCCAGAGCCTAATGAACGAGTTTCCAGGAACGCCCGAACAAAAGGCACAATATGAAGATCATCTGAGAAATATGGGGTTCAAGGATGAAGTTGAAGTATCCGGGAACCTCGGAGTTACTCTTCAGTCTTCATTATCTCAATCAGAATTCCCGACGCCAAATGTTTCCACCTCATCTTCAGTTGAAGTGTACCTTAATGCCAAAAACACTCCCTTGTTGGACCAGGCAAAAACAGCTGCACATGAATTATATGGACATGCTCTTTTTGGCATTAAAGGATTAGATTCACGACATGGAGGAAGTAGTGGAATTTTGACTGACAATCAACCCTTAGAGAATCGAATAAATCAAGTAGAGAATGAAGTCCTTAAGAATAATCAGTAATGTTATTCTTACATACGTTATAGTAGTGTGTCCTACATCATGTAGGACACACTCAATCGTGTGTCAAGATGTAAAAGAAAAGGAAGAAATCACAGCATCCATTCGTAACTATGCAAATAAAAAAGATGTGGAGGAAGTTAGGAATTATTTGTACCATTCTTTCTCATGGAAAAATATAGATAACCCTGAATTAGATTATTATGGGTCAATTTCAATTAGATTTGCATTAACTCCTGAGTATGGTATTGAAAGTATTAATATAGGTCCTCAAAATTTAAATCAATCTATCCGAAAAGAGATTATTCGATGTATTAGAAACTTTGACTTTAGAAAGATTGTGTGCCCTAAAAATGCAAAAGACAAAATTTATTTTGTCTTTCCATTTAGTTTTCGTATTCCTTCTGAAAGCTAAAATAAAAAATCAGATGATTTCTTAATTACGGCAATGCACACCTATACTTATGACGGTCTCTATCGTCTCGCCACCGCTACGGGTACATACACGGGAGCAGACAACAAGTCCGCATCCTACACCCTCGCTATGGGCTATGACAATATGCACCGCATCAAGTCAAAGCGTCAGCATCTCACACAGGATAACGTGCAGTTCAACGGCACTCTCAATGTCGGTTATGACCTCACTTACACCTACGGCTCGGAAGCCGGAAAGAAATTCCAGCTCGAAAGTGTAAAGGATGTTAATTATCGCACTGAGGAGACTCCCGATGGTCAACAAATAGAGAACGGTCATGTTTACTCCTATGACAAGAACGGAAACCTTGTCTATGTAAACACCAACCGGGTTATGACTGACGGACATAGGGACAACAGCGTCGGAGAGCGCAAACTCATCTGGGATGAGGAGAATCGTCTGCTTGCTGTTGACGACAACGGTTTCGTGTCCAACTACTGGTACGATGCCGACGGAGAACGTACAGTCAAGACTTCGGGCGAAAGCGATCAGGTCTATGTCAACGGAGTTTTCTCCGGCGGCTCGACCAACACCGCCAAATTCTCGCTCTATGTAAGCCCGTACCTCGTGGCCAATCAGGGCGGTCGTTACACCAAGCATATCTACGCAGGTTCGCAGAGAATAGTGTCCAAGGTCGGCGATTTTGCTTCCTACGGCTCTGACCCGCGTCGCATAGAGTATGCCGGTGCCAACACCGACGGCCTTTCGGTTGATTACAAATCGAAGTATGCCGCACAGCAACAGGTAATCAAGGACAACTACAAGTTCTTCGATGTTCCCTACAACGGCACTGACAATGACAACTATGCCGATGGTGAAGGTTTCTGCTGCAACGACGGCTCAATGGAGGCGGCGGTCGCTCAGGCTCGGAAGGCTCAGACCCGCGCGGTTTCGCGGTCGTTCAAAGACCCCGACAACTACGAGAACTTGCAGTTCTTCTATCACCCCGACCACCTCGGCAGCTCCAGCTTCATCACCAACCTTGAAGGTGAAGTGGTGCAGCACATTGAGTATGTCCCCTTCGGCGAGGTCTTCATCGAGGAGCGCAACAACGTATGGAACACGCCTTATCTCTTCAACGCGAAAGAGTTTGACGAGGAAACTGGTATGTACTATTACGGAGCTCGCTACTATGACCCACGTTTGAGCCTGTGGACTTCAACAGATCCTATGCAGGAAAACAATCCAAACATCGCAACTTATGCCTATACCGTTAATAATCCGATTAATTTCATTGATCCAGATGGTCAGGATTGGAAGATCTCATCTAATAGAGATAATGACGGAGTGCTAAATATCAATATAACCGTTACGGGAGTGGTTTATAATGCAAGCCACAAAGATTTTGATATGGATAAAGTAAGCGCAGAAATCAAATCTCAGCTACAAGATGTATATTCTTTTTCTGGAAAAGGTTATAAGGTGTCTATGAACGCACAAATTAGAAGTGTGTCATCGGCATCTGACATCAATGAATCAGACCACGTTTTTGTTATAGTTGATCAAAGTTTTTTCCGTGCAAATACCGTTTTGGCAAATACTGATACCCACGGACTCCTTATTCGATTGGGAGATAAGCTTGTTTCCAGAACATTAGATGGAGAGAATACAAGATCTATTGCTCATGAAGTGGGCCATAGTGGAGGTCTTCACGATACGAATAAGAACAAAAACAACTTGCCAATTAAAGACAAGAATACAAATCTGATGACTCAAATAATTGGGTTGGATGAAGGAACAGATCCCAATGCTGCTCGTGGACTTCAGGTAAATCAATTGAACACCATAATAAGAAATTATAATGAGGGTAAATTGAATCAAAGAAGTCCAGTCGTTAAATCTACACATTACAGATTAACCTCATCCTTTCCGTTTGTTGAGTCGTATACATTGAAGAAGTTGAACTACGAAAGCAAACGAAAACGCAAATGAAATGGATAGCAATCTTATATGTGGCAATCCTGACTTTGGCATTTTCCACTCTTAGCTGTTCTAACAAATCCGCTAATGTGCTTGATAAGGGTACATGGATTAAACTCGAAAACGGCCAAGAGAGTGATGGATATGTTCTTGTGGGAAATGCTGTATATGGATTATATATATCCAATATAGCTGATTGTCATTACTTCGACCCATTGAATGAAGTCGATATATCTTCATTTGTAGTATGCAAAGGAAGTGGATATGCAAAAGACAACAAGCATGTGTACTATCCATTATCTGTAACTTGCGAAGAAGGAACTGAATTTAGTGGTTGCTATTTCGAAGACTATATAGTTGAGGATGCCGACCCCGACTCTTTCAAATATATAGGAAACGGGTATGCTATTGACCACAATAATATGTTCTATGAAGGGAAAGTAATTCCATGGGATAATAATCTAATTCCTAACGACCATTGATTATTTCTCATTCAAACTAAAAATAGAGTGTATAATCTTTAGACTGATTATACACTCTATTTTTAGTTTGAATGATTATTGATTGAAAAAGGGGGAGTCAACTCCATATAATTCAGCAGTTATATAAACGCTGAATGTGGATAAACAAAAATAAAATTTTGTATATATGCCACATCGTTAAATGTTATAACGATGCTCTTGTTTTGAGTCAAGGTTCATTGATTCAATGAATATATTTCCGATATTCTCGACATAGACGCGGTTTAGGTCAAGGATATTGTTAACTCGGCCTCCGACAATGCGGCTCATGAAATCCTGTTCCAACTGCATCAATTCGCCGACGTTTGATGTAAATTGGTCGTAGTGTTTGGAGCCTTGGATGAATAGATTGAAGATTGCCTGTGACGGGTTTTCGACACCATAGTTGTCCCTCAAATCATCGCGGACACGCTCAAACGGGGTCTTGTATTTTTTATAGAAATCGGAGACAGTTGCCTTGGATAGTTTCTCCCTCTCATCTGCCGAGAGCGCGAACACCGGGAAAAACAGTTCGTCGAGGATATTTGCGAAAAGAGTTTTTTTGTTTTTGAAATAGTATGCGATAGCCCCCCTTGTCTGCTTGATAACCTTTTCAATATCGGAAATCGCGATAGCGTCCCAACTGCCGGTAGCAACCAGCGGATAACACTTTTTCAGTATATCCGACCTGTTTTTCAATGATTGTTCCCGATGTTTCGACATTACGCAAAAAGGGTATGGAGAAGCGTCGTATCTAACACGAGGGTTATTGTGGAAGACCTGTAAGAAAGATACGGCGCAACCCCATACCCGTATGACGTATGGACTCGCGTTTCATATCTATCCGTCTTCTTACTAAAAACTTCCACACAAAATGCGGATAATGCAGAAAATGCAGAGGAAATTATGCTGTTATCAATTTTAGGTCGAAGAAGAAGATCCGGCTTTTCAAATCCTCATCGGCAGATATGCCAAACGCATCTTTCTCTCCTTGCTCGGTCTTATATAGAGGCTTAAAGCCGTTTTTCAGGTAGTAATGCAGAGTGGATTCGGTATTGTAGGCATCAACGAGCATATAGCGGCAAGCCGCCTTGTTGTTCTCATCGACAAACCAGTATTTGAGGACATCCATGAGCTGAGTGCCTATATTCAATCCATGCCCCTGAAAAGCCTTGTTCACACCGAGACGACCAATCAACACCGCAGGATAACTACGGTGACGCTTTTGCTGTGGTATCTTTCGCTGGAGAGCATTTCGTGACGGATTGTCAAGCGTATAGGTCTTTATGCCGTCGTAGGAGAGAGTGGCAATCGCTACAATTTCACGCTGATTCTCCCGGCTTATCCAACAATAGGTTTTGCCAAGCAATTCCTCCTCATAGAGAAACACATCATTGCTGAAAAAATCGTCAAGGTCTTCATCTCCACAAGAAAAGGGGTCACAGTAATCTGCGACCTCCTTGGCATAAGGCACCATAAAGGTGTTTTCTACGAAACTATATTCTGCCATTGTCAGCCTTTGCGGGGAGGGAATATAATATTCTTGGCACTCTCCAACATGGTGGAAAGCACCTTACGCTGTGACTCCGAGAGTTTTGGCGTGGGCAATTTGCCATTGCGCTCCGCTTCCTCGGTGAAGATTCTTGCATCTTCGCCCCAAAGTTCGGGGGATGTTTTAATTGTCATTGCCATAGTTTTTATCTCCTTTTACTAATTCAATTACAAAGGTACAACAAATTTCTCACATAATCAGCTTAATAGCCTGATAAAAAACATCAGTTCTGCGGCTTCCGGTTCTTTTGGCAAACTTTTGGCAGACTTTCTGCCCATATATCACCTTTCGGACTGTATCACATTATTGTTTCCAACTCTGAAATCACATTGAGATTTCCGTCAACCCGGAACTGTGGTTGGCGAAAAGCCGCGCAAAGAAGGATAAAGAGGTCACGAATCTCAAGCACAGAGTAATGACCTACTGCTGAGCTTCCGATGGAATGATGCCCGGTGGCATACATATTTACCTGCACTTTGCTTGCCATGTCAATGTGGGTCTTGCGACACAGTTTGCTACTGCCTAACGAGCTTAACGAAACTCTCTCCATCGTTCCCGATGCCTCGTTGAATCGGCTGACTATGCGGTTTATTTTGCAATATTCAAGCAGTTCCTTGATTTTCTTGTTATACATATTGGTACCGGGATTGTGTCTGACTACATCGAAATCAAATCCTTTCCGCCTGATGATTTCAACTGCAAACAGCATCAAGGGAGTGGTTTTCTCCTTGCGGTCGAGTTGAGCCCTCATGGTTTTCTTCGGAAGATACCTGACATAAGGTATCCCATCTTCTGTTACTGCGATATTATCCATCGTGAGTTTTCTGAAATCGCTGATGCGGCAGCCTATCGCACATTGAAGGAGGAAGGCATCTTTGGTGGAGGACAATGATTCCGGCACTTCCGTTTTCAAGATAGTCTGAAACTCTTCGTGATACAGGAAATATGGTTCGTCGTACTGTTCTCTCATCACTTCATTCCTTCTGCCTCTTGAAAGTCGTCTGAAAGGCGACTTGACTATCTCGTCATCGCCCTCAAGGTCGTTAAAGAAGGATTGGAGCGTCCTGAGTTTTGCCGTTGCCGTATTTTGGGTTGCAACATGCTGTGGTACGGAGGTCTTTCTTAATCCGTCGTATAACCTTGGATATTTGGCAACATACTTGTATTCATTGATTATAAAATCGCGAAAGCCCCATATATCCTCAGTAGTGAAATTTTCAGGCAGGTAGCGGGATTTCTTTGTTATGATGAGATAGCGCTCCAGTTTGTCGCAGGTGGTCTTGTAGATGTCGGCTCTTGACGGAGCCACCGTGCCGAATTCCCTCAGTCCGGCAATATATCTGCGGAATCGCTCAATCAGGCTCTCTTTACGCGAAGCCTTGTCCGCATCATATTTATCCGGGTTGAGTATCATGTCTATCCGCAATTCAAAATCCTTTGCGTCAAAATCAGTTCCGTTAACAGCGTTCTGTTTTAGTTGGGTATAGGCTTCACGCATGGCATCAATCTCCCGGATTAATGCCTTTCGCAAATCCTCATTATATACGGTGATGCGAGGTTTAAGAGAGCCGTCAGGGTTAAACTTCTTCAAGTCATTGAGGTCGGCCTCAATATCGCTCTTGTGAAAGAGCTGTACACTCCGGCCTTCGGTCAGACGAAACCTTAGTTTTATCTTGCCGCTGGTCTTTGTGGTACGGAGGTAAATCGTTATTCTTTCCATAGTCGTTGTGCGAATTTAGATGCGTTGTGCAAGTATAACGTTTTTGCACAACAAAAAGTGCGCTAAAAAGAATAATCATGAATTTATTAACATTCAACCCTCATTCAACTCTCTGATATAATGCACAATTGATATTCATATTCATTTATGCTTATTCAACTATTACAGTCCTTCTGAGATTCTTGAACTGCCCGATGTAAAGACATCCCGGAAGCTTACTGAGCAGAAGCAGAAAGAGATGGAGGGGGAGATGATGCTTCAGCGCATACAGCCGGGCGATTTCGTGGTACTGCTCGACGAACACGGACGCGAACTGACCTCACGCGAATTTGCCGCCGACATCGAAAAGAAGAGTGTCACCGTGCCGCGCAATCTGTGGTTTGTAGTCGGAGGCCCCTACGGATTCTCTCCCGAAGTCTACGCCAGAGCCAATCAGCAGCTGTCGCTGTCAAAGATGACATTTCCCCACGAAATGGTGCGGGCATTCTTCACCGAACAACTCTACAGGGCTTTCACCATCCTGCGCAACGAGCCGTATCACCACGACTGATCAGCGTTTCCAGAACTGAGGCATCAGCAGCAACAGCACGGTGAAAATCTCCAGACGGCCCGTGAGCATCAGCAGCGACAGCACCCATTTGGCCGAATCGGGCACCACCGAGAATATCGAGCCCTCAAGCGACAGGTGGGCGTCGACGCCGGCATTGCTCACACAGGAGAAAGCCGCATAGAAGGCTTCGCCGGCTGTCAGCTGTTCGCAGAGAAGTGCCACCAGAGATCCGCCTGCAACTATCACAAAGATATACAGCCCTAAAAACACGCCGATTTTATTAATTATTTCGGGAGAAATGGTGCGACCGTTATTCTCGACAGAGAGTATATGGTTGGGGTAGACGCAGCGGGTAAGTTCGTTCCGCGAATTTTTCCAGAACATGAGTATACGGTCGAGTTTCGCACCGCCTGAGGTGGAACCGGCGCACGCGCCGCTGAACATTATCAGCATTGTCAGACCGAGCAGGAAAGGACCCCAGTTGTTGAATCCCGCCGAAGTATACCCTGTGGATGAAATCATGGATACAATCTGGAACAGCGGCTCTATGGTCAGATTCTCCACCGTGTTGGGGACATCGTCGTTAAAATAGAGCGATATGTCGAACACCACGAAGAGCACCGCGATGGTCCACACGTAGAATCGGAAAATCTCGTTGTGCCAGACAGCCCTAAGTTGTCCGGTCGACACTCTGAATATCAACGAGAAATTCACGCCGCCGATAAACATAAAAATCACCGTGACGATTTTAACATAAAGCGAGTTCCATGAATTGATCGACTGCTCGGTGGTCGAGAACCCTCCCGTCGACATTGTCGACATGGCATGACAGATACTGTCGAACAGGTTCATCGGTCCGATGACATCCAGCACTACAAGAGCTATTGTCAGCAATGTATATATCAGCCACAGACGTTTGGCCGTGGCACTCACGCGCGGGCGCAGTTTTTCATGAGTAATGCCGGTAACTTCGGCGTTGAACATCTGCATCCCCCCTGACGAGTTGAGCATCGGGAGCACCGCGAGTGTGAAAAGAATGATACCCATGCCCCCTATCCACTGCATCAGCGAACGCCACAGGTGCAGCCCGTAGCCTATCTCCGAAGTCTGCGTCATGGTAGTGGCTCCTGTGGTGGTAAATCCCGACATCGACTCGAAAAAGGCCTGCGAGAAGGTCAGATGCGAATGGCACAGCAGAAATGGTATCAGGCCGAAAAATGAAAACACCACCCACACCAACGACGTAAGCAGAAATCCCTCGCGCTTTCCCATATCGTAGCGGTACGGGCGGATGAGGGTGGAGGTCAGGACGCCTGTGCCTATGGTCACAAGAATGGAAACCACATAGGGCAGCAACGGCTCGGAATACATGGCCGCCGTGATGAGCGGGAAGACCATAAATGCTCCCTCGATCATCAGAAGCCATCCGAGAACCCTGACGAGCATGCGCCAGTTGACAAGTGTGTATCGCCTAACCATCTTTTCGGGTGTCAGTTGAAAAGTTTCTCTACCTTGTGGATGGCGCCCGACAGACTGAACACCAGCACGTGGTCGCCGGGAAGAATCTGTGTGCGGCCGGTGACGAGCATGCCGTGTCCGTCACGGATAAGACCCGCAAGGGTCATCTCGCGGAAAAGTTTCAGTTCCATCACGGGTGCGGAAGTAATTTTCGACCCGGGACGTGCCTCGATTTCGGCCACCTCCGCATCGGCCAGAGCCATGAACTTGGCCGAACTTTCATCCTCGGCCAGCAATATCTGGAAAATTTTACTCGAGGCCAACAGCTTTTTATTGATCACGGTGCCAATGTTCAGTCCTTCGGCCTCGGAAATGAACTGGATATTTTCCACTTCGGCCACGGTCTTGTCGACTCCAAACTCCTTGGCTGTCAGACATGCAAGGATATTGGTCTCGGAGAACTCCGTGAGGGCGACAAAAGCATCCATGTCGGATATGCCTTCCTCGCGCAGAGTGTCGTTGTTACGCGCGTCGCCATGGATGATATTCACCTTGGCGCCGGCACACTGCTCGGGCAGCGACCGGCACAGGTCGAGATCATTCTCTATGATTGTGAGGTTGAACTTGTCGGAAGCGATATGAGCCAGCCGCACCGATATGCGGCCCCCACCCATAATCATCACATTGCGCACCCTGAAATCTTTCTTACCGCAGAGTCGACGCAACTCGTCGACCGACTCTTTGCGGGTAGTGAAATAGAGGATGTCGCCCGACCGGATTTCGTCATCACCGCGAGGAATCAGGGTTTCATGCCGCCGCTTTATGGCCGACACATGGAAAGTATGCTCGCTGAAAGTGAGGTCGCGAAGTTTGCGGCCGATTAGCTGGGCGCCGTCGCTGACACGCACTCCTACCAGTATCAGTTCGCCATTGTGCAGTTCAAACCAGTTGCGCGCCCACGGACGTCTGAGTGCCTGACAGATCTCCTGAGCCGCAAGATATTCCGGATAAATCAGATGGTCAACGCCGTTTGCCGAGAAAAACTCGCGGTTGGCGGGATCGATGTATTCGTAGTTGTCGATACGCGCCACAGTTTTACTCGCTCCGAGACGCCGCGCTATCGAGCAGGCCACAAGATTTGTGTTCTCGTAAGGAGTTACGGCAATGAAAAGGTCGCAGTCTGCATCGACGCCGGCTCGATGCTGGTCGGCAAACGATGTCGGCGATCCCACACATGTCATCAGATTGTAGTTGGAATCAAGACGTGCGAGACGCTGCTTGTCGCGGTCGAGCACTATTATGTCCTGCTCTTCGCGGGAGAGCAGTTTGGCAAGATGCGAGCCTACTTCTCCGGCTCCGGCAATCACTATTTTCATAAAGCGCTCTGAATGATAGTATTATTTATCTACCGATGTCTCGGTCTGAAACTGTTTCTCCGCCACGAATTCTTTAGCGGCAGCGGCTATCGACTGTGAGTCCATGCCGCACAGACGCCGCAGCTCGGCCACGGAGCCTTGAGCGATAAAACGGTCGCCGACACCTATTTTTTTAATAGGTAACCGACCGTAGCCCTCCTGAATCAGGAAATCGGCTACAGCAGAGCCAAGTCCGCCGATTACAGTGCCATCCTCGACAGTTATGATTGCCACACCCTTGGCTGCGGCCTCGCGCAGGAGGGCTGTGTCAAGCGGTTTCACGAATTTCATGTCGTAATGGGCGGCATCGATGCCTTCTGTTTCCAGCTGTTCGATTGCCTTTCGCACTTCCGCGGCGATAGGCCCTGTGGAGATGAAAACAATGTCGGAACCTTCGCGCAGTTTTTCGCCACGTCCGATTTCAAGTATGCGGGTAGCACCGTCAGCAGAGATTCCCTCCCCTTTTCCACGCGGATAACGGATGGCAAAAGGCCCGTCGTAGGCTGCGGCGGTGTGCATGAGATTCCGCAGCTCGGCTTCGTTGCGCGGACTTGCTATTACCATGCCTGGAATAGAGCGCATATATGCCAGATCGAACAGCCCGTGGTGCGTCACTCCATCCTCACCAACCAGCCCCGCGCGGTCGATACAGAAGGTTACGGGAAGTCGCTGAATGGCTACATCGTGGATTATCTGATCATAACCTCGCTGCAAGAACGATGAATAGATGGCTACAAAAGGTTTCAGACCCTCCTTTGCGAGTCCTCCGGCAAATGTCACGGCATGCCCTTCCGAGATACCCACATCGAACACTCTATGTGGCATCTCTTTCTGCAGCACCGAAACCGATGTACCCGACGGCATGGCGGCTGTGATGCCCACAATTCTGCGGTCGGAACGTGCTATCTCCAGCAACGTGTCGCCAAATACATCCTGGAATTTCGGCGAAGTTTCGGGCGTATCCTCGGCAGCCCGCCGGCCTGTGACAGGGTCGAAACGGCCCGGAGCGTGCCATACAGCCGGATTTTTCTCGGCCGGAGCATAGCCTTTGCCCTTTATGGTCTTCACATGCAGCAGTTTGGGGCCTTTCATGTCCTTGATGTCGTTGAGCACCCTGATAAGGGCATTTACATCATGGCCGTCAACCGGTCCGAAATAGCGTATATCAAGGCCTTCGAATATATTCTGCTCATTCAGCAACAGCGATTTTAACGAATTGTTGAAACGGAGCACGGCACCCTTGCCGCGGTCTCCCACCAGACGGAGTTTCCGCAGCAACTTGTAGAACTTATATCGCAGCCTGTTGTAGCGCGGGCTGGAGTTGATCTGCGCCAGATAGCTGTGGAGGGCACCCACATTGGCGTCAATCGACATGTTGTTGTCGTTGAGGATTATCAGCAGATCGTTGGTGGTGTTTGCAGCGTTGTTGATACCTTCGAACGCAAGGCCACCCGACACGGAAGCGTCGCCGATAACGGCCACCACGTGTCGCTCGGGGGTGTCGTTGTTCATCGCTGTAGCCACGGCCATTCCCAATGCAGCAGAGATGGAGTTGGATGCGTGTCCTGCCATGAAGGTGTCGTATTCGCTTTCGTCGGGATTGGGAAACCCGCTGAGACCGTTGAACCGACGGTTAGTGGCAAACGCATCGCGGCGCCCGGTCAGTAGTTTATGTCCGTAGGCCTGATGGCCAACATCCCATACAATGCGGTCGTAGGGAGTACGGAAAACATAGTGCAGCGCCACAGTAAGCTCCACTGCACCCATGCTCGAAGCGAAGTGTCCCGGATTTTCTGAAAGTGAATCAATGAGAAAACGACGTATGTCGGCACACACTTCGGGCAGGCGGTCCTGCTTTAGCGCGCGCAAGTCGTCGGGAGAATCAATTTGGCTCAGAAGCGGATATGATTCACTTCCCGTTGCTTTTTCTCTGTTTGTCATTCCTGATATATTTCTTGTAGAGCGGCACGAAAATGCATATTCCGGAGGCCACTATCGGAAAAACTGTGATAAGATTGATTGGAGTGCCGGCCGCTATCATCCTGGCAATCAGCACACCGCAGCACAATGCCCACAGCAGGCCGACAATGACAAATCTGATAACAACCGATGTTTTCATCTCCTGGTTCCCTTGTTCTTTTTCTGTTTAAAAGTCGAGATTGACACGCAAAGTTACTTAAATTCCCCCATATTCCCAAATAAAAACAACCCGCAGGTTCCAATGCTTTCGCATAACGGAACCGGCGGGTTTTAGAGCTTGTCGACGTGATATGCAGCAGACCTATGTCACTTTTTCGGAACGGGAGGAAGCCCCTCCGGCTTATCGTTGCTATCTTTCGCTGCATGAGTTTCAGTTTCAGACGCAGCAGTGTCGGCGTCGGGAGTGGCGTCAGTAGGTTCCACATCCTCGATCTGCTTATGCGCCCGTTCGTCGGCCTGAGCCTTTTCGGCAGCCTGCTGGGCGGCGAGGATCTCGTCGGTGCGAGATTTCCACCGACGTTTGCCGAAGATTTTCTCCACATCCTCAGTGAAGATAACTTCACGCGAGAAGAGCACATCGGCCAGTTTGTTGTGACCCTCGGCATGCTCCCGGAGGATAGATTTGGCGCGCTCATACTGTTCGTTGATGATGCGGGAAACCTCTTTGTCGATTTCCAGCGCGCGCTGATCGCTGTAGGGTTTCGAGAACCCGTAGGCCTGGCCGGTGGAGTCGTAATAGGAGATGTTGGGCAGGTTGCTGCTCATACCATAATAAACCACCATCGCGTATGCCTGCTTGGTCACGCGCTCGAGGTCGTTGGCGGCGCCGGTCGAGATACGTCCCAGGAACAGTTCCTCGGCTGCACGGCCTCCAAGTGTGGCGCACATCTCGTCGAGAAGAGCCTGTGTGGGTGTAATCTGCCTTTCCTCAGGCAGATACCATGCTGCTCCGAGAGCCTTGCCGCGGGGCACGATGGTGACTTTGATCAGAGGATTGGCATAACGGAGATTCCACGACACAGTGGCGTGTCCCGCCTCATGGCATGCGATGGAGCGTTTCTCCTCCTCGGTGGTGATTTTCGAACGTTTCTCCAGACCGCCGATTATGCGGTCCACGGCATCGATGAAATCCTGCCGCTGCACCACAGTCTTATCATGGCGGGCTGCGATCAGGGCGGCCTCGTTGCAGACATTGGCGATATCGGCTCCGGAGAATCCGGGAGTCTGACGTGCCAGCAGGTCAACATCCACCGAGTCGTCGGTCTTGATACCTTTGAGATGCACCTTGAAAATCTCCACACGGTCGTTGAGTTCGGGCAGTTCCACATAGATCTGACGGTCGAAACGGCCTGCGCGGAGGAGCGCCTTGTCGAGGATGTCGGCGCGGTTGGTGGCTGCGAGGATTATCACGCCCGAGTTGGTGGTAAAACCGTCCATCTCGGTAAGCAGCTGGTTAAGCGTGTTTTCACGCTCGTCATTGGCGCCCATATTCGGATTCTTGCCGCGGGCACGGCCCACGGCGTCAATTTCGTCGATGAAGACTATGCAGGGGGCTTTCTCCTTGGCTTTCTGGAAGAGGTCGCGTACACGCGAAGCGCCCACACCCACAAACATTTCCACGAAGTCGGAACCCGACATCGAGAAGAAAGGCACGTTGGCTTCTCCGGCCACTGCTTTGGCCAGCAGGGTCTTGCCGGTTCCCGGAGGGCCTACCAGAAGTGCACCTTTGGGTATCTTGCCGCCGAGATTGGTGTAGCGTTGCGGATTTTTTAAAAATTCCACAATCTCCTCGATTTCGGTCTTAGCCTCGGAAAGGCCGGCCACATCGTCAAAGGTGACTTTCACGGCACCATCCTTGTCAAAAACCTGAGCTTTCGACTTGCCGACGTTGAACACGCCGCCGGGACCGCCGCTGTCGCGCGAGTTCATCCTGCGCATTATTATGAACCAGAATGCAATCAGCAGAAGTATCGGGCCGAATGTCCACAGAAACGAAGTAAGGTCGGAACCCTCGTCATACACCACCGGGCCACGATAGATGCCCGACTGCTTCCACGAATCGATTTTGCGGGCAAATTCATCGGTCGAAGGGAGAGTTGTGGAGATCGATGCCTCGGCACCCTCCTTATACTGGCTCTGATGAAACACCGTGCGGGCCAGCGAGTCGCTCAGAATTGCCTGAGCCACACCCTTTTTCTTGTCGACGGTGATTTTCGTGATACCGTTGTTGGCCGAAACTATGGGGTTGGTGATGCGGTCTTCGAAGTCGCTGTAGTTCACCTCTTTGTTCATTGAGTTGTCATCGAGGTAGAACATACCCAGCAGAAACATCAGGATGATCGCATACATCCAGTACATGCTGAATTTTATCTGGGGCTTTTTCTTTTGTGACCCTTGTGGATTGGTAGATGCCATGAATGATGTCTGTGAGAATTAAAGTGTGGCGTTGAGAGGGATCGGGATGCTGTGTTTAATCAAGATCAGGAATATTGATTACAGGGGCATCGGCCCAAAGTTCTTCGAGATTGTAGAGCTGACGTGCTTCGGGAGTGAAAACGTGAACCAGGGTTTCGCCGTAGTCGATCACGATCCACTGCGCGTTGCGGTAACCGTCGTAGTTATACGGTTTAACGCCATCATGCTCAAACATATACTCGCGCACTGAGTCGGCAATGGCCGCCACTTGCTGCGAAGAATTGCCCTGACAGATGATGAATTGGGATGTGGGTGCCGATTCGATACCCGACAGATCGACCACCGAGATCTGGCGGCCTTTCTTCTCCTGAATTCCTTCAATGATGGAGTTGCGTAATTCTTTTGTATTGCTTGCAGTGGCGACTGATGATGCTTTGCTCATGAATAGTTTAAAACGTTTAAGACGCAAAGTTAACAAAAATAGTTCAACTTTACCAAAAAAAATTCGGACAGCCGCCTGATGGGCGCGGTCGATTCCGGCATAACAGGCGACTCCCTTTATTCTCACAACAAACAATGGGATAAAAAGTGAGAACGGCACACTAATTTTTTCAGAGCCGGCGGCCATGCGGTGCCGTCAATTGCAGTGACGACGCGCCTATTCGAAGTGCATGGTTTTCGCTGGGGAGATTCGCGACACAAGCTGCGCCGGCACCAGAAGCAGCAATGCGGCAAGGAGCAAAGCCCCGCAGTTGACAAGGAGAAGTTGCTGCCATGTCAGTTCAACCGGCACATAGGTGAGAAAATATGCCTCGGGGTTGAGCGGCACGGCATGAAACCGGTTCTGCAGCAGCACCAATGTCACGCCGGCCACATCGCCGATCAGCAAGCCAAGACCGACAACCCTGATACCCAAAAGGATAAACACTCTGCGGATCTGTCCGTCGGTGGCGCCCAGCGATTTCAGCACTCCTATCATCCTTACGCGTTGAAGAATCAGGATGAACACACAGCTGATCAAAGTGAATCCGCTCACCAGACTCATTATTATAAGAATCACAACCACGTTGGCATCAAGCAGCCCGAGCCAGTTGAAATACACGGCTCCGGTGTCATAGAGGGTTGTGACTGTCACACCTCCCTGCAGTTCGCCGGCGTCATATTTCTCTGTCAGTTTTTTCTGCACAAGCGCGGATGCGTCGCTCACCTGATCGAAAGGCACGTTGCGGATTTCGATTTCGTCGGCAATATTGTCGGAAAGACGTCTAAGGCGTTGAAGCATAGGATATGTGACATAAGCTGTCAGACGGTCATAATCGCCGAAATTGCTTGAGTAGATGCCGCACACGGAGAGCCGGCGCAGCTTCAGCGCTCCGTCAATGAAAAAGCACACATCCACTTTGTCACCCATCGAGAGGCCGAGCCGGCGCGACGTCAGCGCCGAAATCATCAGGTCGGTATTCTGTTCAGGCAAGGAGCCTTCGAGAATGTTGCTGCGTTCGAATGAATAGTCATGCCCCTCGCCATAGGCTCTGAGCACAACACCCGAGAAGTCGTCGGGTGTTTTAATCACCGCAGGCTGCCGGAGCACCGGAGCAACCGCCGCATCGGGCAAAGTCGCGGCAAGCACACCCCGCATGGTATTGGAAAAGTCTACTGTCTCCGATTCCCCCTCATAATATTTGCCCAACGGACCTAACGTGAGCGAGGCCTCGAAGCCCGAGACTTTATCGCGGATAGCGTCCTGGAATCCCAGGACCACCGCCATCGATATTATCATCACGGCCACGGCAAGAGCCACACCCGTCACAGCTATGCCCACAGCAGGCGAGCGGCGGCCACCGCCGTCGGGTGCCAGCCTCAGTCGTCGAGCTATAAACAATGACAGGTTCATAGCGACAAAGTTACAAAAAAATACGCTCCGAATGGTAATTTATGCGAAAATAACGGATTTTTAAGCAAACACATACACCCGGTTCATGCGTTATATCAACAAAGAAAGCTTCATAAGAATCCGGCATCCCGTAGCCTGATTCAGGAGCTGAATAACATGTTTCAACTGTCTTTAATTTACTCCGGGATTATGAAAATCGACCCAAGAATTCATAAAAAAATCAGTTTCAAATGTGCCATCGTCATCGCGCTGCTCGCCGCTGCACTCACCGCAATGGCTCTTCCGGCTGTAGCTCAGGATATTGACACCCTCAGCATTGTAAGCAAACAGGAAATCATTGTAAAAGAGCTGCCCGACTCGATGCTCGATATGGAAGAATCGCAGGCAGCCGAGTCAGTGGCTCCCCCTGTCGCTCCCGTGCTTGAGGGTAACCCGTTGGGTGTCGACACGCTTTTCACCATCGGCGCCGGTCCGCAGACAATCTACGGACGTCCCGCTTCATGGACCTACAGCGACCCGTGGTGGCATGGCATGTGGATCAACACGGCAGTATACGCCAGTGCGTTTATCAGCACTCTTTTCGTTCTCGAGTGTCTTCCCGAGGATGCCACCGCATGGAACCGCGAGGAGATTCAGAAAGATCCGTTCTATAAACGATGGTACAACAATGTGTTCAAGAAAGGCCCCGAATGGGACCACGACAAGTTTTATTTCAACTATATCCTCTACCCCTATGCCGGAGCGGTCTATTTCATGGCAGCACGCACATGCGGTTTCAATTTCTGGCAGTCGCTGTTCTATAGCTCGCTTATTTCCAACGTGGGATGGGAATTCGGCATCGAGGCGTGCATGGAGCGTCCGTCGTATCAGGACATGTTCATCACCCCTATTGTCGGTTCTCTCATCGGCGAGGGTTTCTACCGGCTGAAACGCATGATTGTGGAACGCGACTATTATGTTCTCGGATCACAGGTCATAGGCCATATCCTTGCTTTTTTCATCGATCCGGTCAATGAAGTTGTGGGATGGCTCTCCCCCACTTCAAAATGCCGCTGGCTCGGTCCGGGCTGTCTGCAGTCACAGCCAATGATTATTCCATCTCCCGGCAATGTCGGAGGTGTAGGTATCACTCTTTCCGTATCCCTCTGATTTTTAATAATTATTCACATTTGCCCGTTCCTGCAAACGGGTATTTATCGTTAATTTTGCAACAAGACGCCATTTCTCCGTAGCCACAGCATCATAACTTATACCCACTCATAACCAATCATTGACTCCATTAACCAACCATTGACACCATGAAATTTTTGCTTTCTGCATTCGCAGTTGCCTCCACTATCTCTGTAGCAGCCCACGAGTTGCCTGAATGGCAAACAATCGATGCGTTTGCAGAAGGGCAGCTTGCCCCGCATGCATTCGTAGTGCCCTACCGCGATAATGACACCCGCGCTATCCGCGATTTTAAATATGAAGATTCACCCTGGTACAAGTCGCTCAATGGCAAATGGAAATTTCATTGGGTGAAAGGTGTCGACAACCGTCCCGCCGGATTTCAGAATCCCGCCTACGATGTCAGCAGCTGGGACTTAATCAATGTGCCCGGAAACTGGGAGCGTCAGGGCTACGGCACTGCCGTATATACCAACATCAACTACGAATTTGACTCCGAGTGGGCACAGTTCAAGAAAGATGCCCCCAGAGTGCCGACAGCCACCAACGAGGTCGGCTCTTATCGCCGCACATTCACTATCCCCGATTCATGGAAAGGACGCAGAGTGGTGCTCTGCTGCGAAGGTGCAATATCGTTTTATTACGTCTGGGTCAACGGCAAACTCCTCGGCTGCAATATGGATTCGAAAACCGCAGCCGAGTGGGACATCACCTCGGTGTTGAACGAAGGCGAAAACACAGTAGCCTTTGAAGTCTACCGGTGGAGCGCCGGCGCATACTTCGAGTGTCAGGATTACTGGAGACTCAGCGGCATAGAGCGCGATGTCTACCTTTACTCCACCCCTGAGACTTTCATCAGCGATTTCACCGTAGACTCTCCGCTCGACAGTAAGTATCGCGACGGTCTGCTCGACGTGACGGTCGACATCGACGGTCTTTCTGCCGCTGCTCCCGCCAAGGCCAAACGCAAAAAGAGTGCGCCAGCCGACACGCGTAAACTCGCTTATTCTCTCACGGATGCGCAGGGCGCCACAGTAGCATCAGGCACGCTCGATGCCACACCAAGGGCTAAGTTTGACCTTGCGGTTAAGGGCGTGAACGCCTGGAGCGCCGAAAATCCATATCTCTACACACTCACACTCAATCTGCTCGACCCAGTCGGCCGGATCACCGAAACAGTCGGCACCAACGTTGGCTTCCGCACCTCAGAGGTCAGTGACGGTCTATACAAACTCAACGGCAAACCTATCAAAATAAAGGGTGTCAACCGCCACGCACACTCGCAGATGGGGCGCACCGTGCCTATTGAACTTGCACTTAAGGATATCGAGTTGTTCAAGCAAAACAACATAAACACCGTGCGCAACTGTCACTACCCGCAGGACCGCAAGTGGTATGACCTTTGCGACAAATATGGCATATACGTCATCGACGAGGCCAACGCCGAAAGTCACGGTTACGGCTACGACAAGGAGTCGCTGGCCAAGAAGCCCGAATGGATTCCCGCCATCGTCAACCGCGAGCGTCGCATGTTTGCAAAATCAAAAAACAACGCATGCGTGACCTTCTACTCGCTCGGCAACGAATGCGGCAACGGCATCGTGTTTGAGGAGGCCTACAAGACCCTTAAGGAGCTGGCGAAGAACCGTCCCGTGCAGTATGAACGCGCTCTCCACGACCCCAACTCCGACATCTTCGCCGAGATGTATGCCCCAATTGATTATATTGAAAACTACGCCAGAAATCCTAAAAACTACCGGCCCTTCATTCTATGCGAGTATGCCCATGCCATGGGCAACTCGGTCGGCGGCCTGAAGGATTACTGGGATCTCTTTTACAGATATCCCAATCTGCAGGGCGGCTGCATATGGGATTGGGTGGACCAGGGATTCGAAGCCACCGACGCCGACGGCCGCAGATTCTGGCAGTATGGCGGCGACTTCGGACCGGCCAACGTACCCTCCGACAATTCGTTCCTGCTCAACGGACTCGTTGCCGCTGACCGCACACCCCACCCGGCTCTTGCCGAAGTTAAAAAAGTATATCAGAACATCGTCTGCCGGCTCACCGATCCCTCCACCCTCAGCATTAATGTGACCAATCGGTTTGATTTCACCAATCTCGACCGATATAATCTCCACTGGAAGGTGACCACTCCTTCGGGCAACACAATCAGTTCAGGCGAAAAAACAATCTCGCTCGCACCCGGCGCATCCGCCACAGTCTCGCTCGGCAGCTACTCCCCTGTCGACGAGCCGGAAGCATACCTCGACCTGAGCTGGACACCTAAAAACGACGCACCATTTGTGAAAGCAGGCTTTGAAGTGGCCTACGACCAGTTTGTACTGCCCGGCACAAAGGCTCCCGCCCAACCGGTGAAAATCGCAAAGCTCAAACGCAAAAACGACACATTCACGTTCCATAAAGGCAAACTGGCCTTCACTGTCGATCCTCTCACAGGCGCCATCGCGTCGCTTAAAGAGAACGGCAGGGAAATACTCAGTTCTCCCATACTCCTCTCAATCTATCGTCCCGCCACCGAAAACGACCTCGGATGGGGCGGCAAGAATGCTATCTGGGTTAAGGAGGGTATTGACGCCATCAGCCAGCGGCTTACCAACATGAAATATCGCGACGGAATCGTCAGCGTCAGCACCGACATCCTCGGACGGGAAGGCAACCGGATTGCCCAGGCCGATTTCAGTTACAGTGTCAATGTCGACGGCACTCTGGCAATCACTTGCGACTTCCTTCCCGACACTGCCATAATCAAAAACATTCCACGTCTGGGTCTCACGTTCACTGTGCCCGATGCTGTGGCAAACACCGTCAGCTATCTTGGCCGCAGCGGTGAAACATATGTCGACCGCAAAGCCGCAGGCCGCATCGGCCGCTACACCGTGCGTCCAGTCGACGATTTCCATATCTACAACAAACCCTCAGCCGCAGGCAACCACACCGACGTGCGCTGGACACGCCTCGACGGAGCCGGCCTGAAGATTTCCTCCGACGCCCTGTTCCAGTTCTCGGCCTACCCCTACAGCGACTCCAACGTGCAGAAAGCAACCCACATCAACGATCTGGTGCCCGAGAGCAATGTAACAGTGCACCTCGATGCCGCCCAGACAGGTGTGGGCACGGCCACCTGCGGTCCCGACGTTCTACCAAAATACTACATTCCGGTAAAACCCACCCGATTCACATTCTATTTGACTATTCTTTCAGACGGGAATCTACGATGATGGTCACCGGGCCATCATTCACAAGCGACACCTGCATGTCGGCGCCGAAACGTCCGCGCCCAACCGGCCGTGATGTCAGTTCCTCCATTTTTCGGCAGAACGCTTCATACATGGGCACGGCCAACTCATGTCCGGCTGCTCTGATGTAGCTCGGACGGTTGCCTTTGCGCGTCGACGCTGTGAGCGTGAACTGGCTCACAGCCAGCACCTCACCGTCGACGTCAGTCACGGAGCGGTTCATCACACCATTTTCATCATCGAAAATACGCATGGCGGCTGCTTTTCGCGCCACCCATTCCATGTCGTCGGCAGTGTCCCCTTCTTCCACGCCCACAAGTATCAGCAGCCCGCAGCCGATGCTGCCGAGCAGTTCGCCTGCCACTGATACCGAGGCACTGCTGACCCTTTGAATCACAAGTCGCATTTCTCAGGCTTTTATACGTGCGGCGACTGCCTGCGCAAGATTGCGGAGCGCAGCACGCGATTCCTCGTCGAGACGCGTGTGGATGGTCACGATCTCCCCTATTGTTTCAATATCTTTCATCCCGGATAGTTCGGCACCGATCAGTTTGCCGGCAACCGGCGCCCAACTGCCATTCTCCACAACAGCCGCACACCTTTTCTGCCAGTTCTTGGATTTAAGCCGTCCGAGGAAATCGCGCATGGCCGGAGTCAGCCCCGCATCGTAAGTCGCCGACATGAACACTGTGGCAGCATCGGCAAAAGCCCATGCCACGTCGCCCGACAGATCCGTCTCGGCAAGATCAGCGACATGAGCATCTACCCCCTCCTGGGCAAGCAGCTCACGCAGCTCACGAGCTGCTTCAAGAGTAAAACCATGGAGCGTAGCGACAGCAATGAATACTTTTTCGGGGAATTCGGCGACATAGCTGCTCCATGTCTCATATAGCGACACTGCCGCTGGATAGTCACCCAATGCGATTACCGGGCCATGAAGAGGGCATATGACATCTACCGGGACAGTATCGAATTTTTTCATGGCCGACTGCACCTGCGGGCCATACTTACCACATATATTAATATAGTAACGGCGTGCTTCGTCAGGCCACAGCTCCGCAAGCCGGCTCTGATCTGTCTCCCCGGTAGCTATTCCGGTAGCCAGCGAAGTGCCGAAAGTGCCGAAAGCATCCGCCGAAAAGAGTGTGCGGGTTGCACTCTCGTATGTCATGATCACCTCGGGCCAGTGCACCATCGGCGCCGATATGAACCGCAGCGTGTGGCGTCCCAGCTCCAGCGTGTCACCCTCCTTTACCGTCATGATTCGCGAGGAATCCATGTCGGGGACAAAATGAGGCATCATCTGCGCTGCTTTGACCGAGCAGACCACCTTGCAATCGGGAAATTCCGAAAGGAACAACGAAAGGGCACCGGAATGATCAGGCTCAAGATGATGCACCACTAAGAAATCAGGCCTGCGGCCATCATGCGATTTCATCCACTCCTTCACCGCCGGCAACCACTGATCCATCACGTTGTGGTCAACAGTGTCCATCACGGCGATATGATCGTCATCAATTATATAGGAGTTATATGTCATCCCGTCGGGGAGAAGATACTGATTCTCGAAAAGCTTGATGCCACGGTCGGCACAGCAGAAACCTGTGATGCCGCTGTCGGAACTCCCGACCTGAAATTCATAGACCGACACCTCGCCGGAGATACGTTGATTGACTTTCATTGTCGCTTCATTTTTTGACGATGCAAAGTTAGCAAATAAAAATAAAAAATGCCATATAACATATTCTTCGGGGAGATTGCCTGAAAAAAGCACGCTTCGAGGCATAAAAAAGCCCACAAATCCCACGCCGCCCAATCCTTTGATTTTCAAAATCCTAACTCATCTAAATACTGTTTAAACACTATACCGGGGCGATTTTTGCCAATTTTTTTAACAAAAACATTTGGTCAGTTCAAAAATAATGTCTAACTTTGCATCGCAATCGGGAAAACAACCCGCTTCACCACTGAAAGGTGGCTGACAGACAGGATAAAATGAGTCCCCGAGAACATTGAAATATTGCGAAAATAGCTCAGTTGGTAGAGCACGACCTTGCCAAGGTCGGGGTCGCGGGTTCGAGTCCCGTTTTTCGCTCCAAGTTCCATAACTGGTACTTCAGTACATTTACTTTTTGAATAAATCTTTTGCGACGACTCAGATTGAGATTCTATTTTCTTGCGAAAATAGCTCAGTTGGTAGAGCACGACCTTGCCAAGGTCGGGGTCGCGGGTTCGAGTCCCGTTTTTCGCTC
>CEAC01021243.1_pt1 | contig 67306 bp, 54 predicted proteins | sample 557411 | NCBI WGS metagenome assembly CEAC01 (sample SAMEA3182094, study PRJEB8094) | gut metagenome | biome: human; feature: gut; material: Stool; isolation source: human stools | place: Canada | collected 2012-02-21
CTGCAGTGGTACACTTTGAAAAAATGCGCGTATATAAAATGAAAAAATATGACGTTGAGCACAAACATATATATGTCGTGCTAAACAACGTGGCTAACCGCTTGCTGAAAATTCTTTATGCTCTAGTAAAAAAGGGAGAATTATATGACTCAAATTATTTGCCTCGAGATCCAAGATTGAGACTATCTTTTTAACATTATTTTACAAAATTTTTCCTGCGATTTATTTGCACAGGTCAGAGTAAACGGACGCCTTCACGGTGTATCGGCTTACCGGGCACACCTTCGCTATGCTTCGGTGTACCCGGTTACTGCTAAATCGGTATCCTGTCGGATACCCGCAGATATTTACGCTCTTAAGTAAACAGCATAGAGGTGAAGTTGCGTATCTCCCGCGGTGGAGTGTTTTCCCTTCGGGCACGCAAATAATTCCAAAAATAAAGATAATTAGGAGAGGCAAATTACTTTGTTTTACGTAAAAAATTTTTAACTTTGCATACGAAAAAAGAGGCAAACACCCGTATTTAGCCTTAATTTTGACGCTAACTGCCTGAATACACTGTATTTATGTTGCATAGCGCGATGGTTACAGCCTATCTGCGAAGTGCTCTGAAATGTTATCTTTTTTAAGGATTTTTACGCCTTGCAGTCCATGGAAGGTGAATTTTTCTGTTTTGGGATAACAATTTTTCAGCCGGGGTCGGCCCTTTGTTCTGAAATAGCATAAAATAATCAATCTATATATATGGTATCATTAGCAATATTCGGAATTGAAAACAACAGCATTCTTGCCTTGACGGCATTGCTGACCGGTATCGCATTGGTAGCGCTTGCAATGTTGATTGCCAAGCTGATTGGCCCGCGCTCATTCAACCCGCAGAAGGGTGAGGCTTACGAGTGCGGTATCCCAACGCGAGGCAACTCGATGACCCGTTTCTCCGTGGGCTACTACCTCTATGCTATTCTGTTTTTGATGTTTGACGTCGAAGCTATCTTCCTGTTCCCGTGGGCAGTGCGTGTGCGCGACCTCGGTTCGGCAGGCCTTATCAGCATCGCCGTCTTCTTAGGTTTTCTCATACTGGGCCTCGCATACGCTTGGCGGAAAGGAGCTTTGTCATGGAAGTAAAGGAAGTTACCACCAAGAGCATGCCCTACGAGGCGTGGAAAGACAACGAATATATCGAGAAGCTCGTAAAGGAGCTTCAGGAGAGCGGTGCCAACGTGCTCGTCGGTACCCTCGACAAACTTATCAACTGGGGGCGGTCTAACTCTATCTGGCCACTTACTTTCGCCACCAGTTGCTGCGGTATCGAATTTGTGTCGCTCGGAGCGGCGCGTTTCGATATGGCGCGTTTCGGCTGGGAAGTAGCGCGAGCCTCGCCCCGTCAGGCCGACTTCATCATGGTGGCCGGTACGATTGTCAACCGCATGGCTCCGGTGCTCCGCCGTCTCTACGACCAGCTCGCCGAGCCGAAATATGTGATTGCCTGCGGCAGCTGCGCCATCTCGGGCGGTCCGTTCCGCAAGTCGTACCATGTGGCTCGCGGCATCGAGGATATTATCCCGGTCGACGTGTACGTGCCCGGATGTCCTCCCCGTCCCGAAGCAATGATTTACGGCATCATGCAGCTGTCACGCAAAATCAAGGTGGAGAAATTCTTCGGAGGAGTCAACCGCCAGGAGCGTCAGCAGAAATTTTTTGAAGACCATCCCCTCGACTGATTGAGGCAACGGTGCTCCGATTCATAAACCATCATTATTGTAAAAGAAACAATCAACAATATGGCCACTATACAGGATAAAATCTCAAAGCTGTTTCCCGATGCCGTTTTCGAGCAGGCCGACACGCTTCAGATTACTATTCCCGACGCCCGGCTCCAGAGCCTCGCACGCACCCTGCGCGACGACCCTGACCTGGCTTTCGACTTCCTCGTGACAATCGTCGGTATGGACTGGAAGGACTCGATGGGATGCATTTACTATCTCGCATCGTCAGTCCACTCCCACACCGTAGCCGTCAAGGTGTCGACCGCCGACCGCGTCAACCCGATGCTCCACTCCGTTTCCGATATATGGACTATCGCCGAGATTTTCGAGCGCGAGGTCTACGACTTCTTCGGCATCGTGTTTATCGGCAACAAGGATATGCGCCGCCTTTTCCTCAACATCGACTGGGTGGGCTATCCGCTGCGCAAGGACTATGACGCTTCCCCCGAGCTCAATCCCGTATCGATTGAGAACGAGCGCCAGAGCGACGGCACCGACATGTATGTCGAGAATGCCGAGGGTAAGGTCGAGAAGAAACACCGCCTTATTTTCCAAAAAGATGACTTTGTAGTCAACATAGGTCCGCAGCACCCCGCCACCCACGGCGTGTTGCGCTTCCGCACCGCTGTCGACGGCGAGACAATCAAGAAAATCGACGTCTACATGGGTTATATCCACCGCGGTGTCGAAAAACTTTGCGAGGACCTTGCTTATCCGCAGACCCTCCACTTCATGGACCGTCTCGACTATTTCTCGGCCCACAACTACCACCACGGCCTTTGCCTTTGTATCGAGAAGGCTGCCGGCATCGAAGTGCCCCGCCGCGCGCAGGTCATCCGTGTCATCATGGACGAGCTTTCGCGTATCGCGTCGCACTGCCTCTTCATCGGTACGTTCTGTATGGACCTCGGCGCCACCACGATGCTTTTCTACACGCTCCGCGTGCGCGAGCAGATACTCGACATCATGGACAAGACATGCGGTGCCCGCATGACATTCAACTATGATGTGATTGGCGGTGTCATGGCCGACCTCGACCCCGACTTCGTCAGCGACGTCAAGGCTCTCCTTGCAGTCCTCCCCAAAAACATCAAGGAATACAACAAGATATTCACCGGCAACGTCATCACCAAGAACCGTATGGAGGGCGTTGGCGTGCTTTCGCGCAAGGATGCCATCGACTACAGCGTCACCGGTCCCTCAGGCCGCGCTTCGGGCTGGGCGTGCGACGTGCGCAAGACCCATCCCTACAGCATCTACCCCGAACTCGACTTCGAGCAGGTGGTCATGGAGGAGGGCGACTCGATGGCGCGTTTCAAATGCCGCCTGAAAGAAATCGAGCAGTCGGCCCACATCATCGAGCAGCTCATCGACAACATACCCGACGGCGACTACTGCGCAAAGGTGCCCAAGGTGCTTAAACTCCCTGTGGGACAGTGGTTCCAGATGGTCGAAGGCTGCCGCGGCGTCTTTGCGGTGTATATCGAGAGCGACGGCTCCACCAAGCCTTACCGTCTGAAGATTGCGCCCCCGTGTCTGCCTCTCGCAGCCGTGGTCGACCATATCACCTCCGGCAACAAAATCGCCGACCTTATCACTATCGGCGGCTCGCTTGACTACATCGTGCCCGATATGGACAGATAATTCCGGCCGGGTCACAGAATTATAAAACGGAAATATAGTAATTATCAAATAAAGATAAAATCTTCATGTTTGACTTTTCTAACATAACAGGATGGATTCACGACCTGCTGGCTTCATTCATGGCCAACTGGCTGGTGGTGCTGACCGAGTGCGTCCTCATAGGTGTCGGCCTGCTGCTGGCATATTCTCTGCTCGCTCTATTCTATATCTATTTCGAGCGCAAGGTGTGTGCGGCGTTCCAGTGCCGTCTCGGCCCGAACCGTGTAGGTCCTTTCGGCGTGCTGCAGAGTTTCGCCGATATGTTCAAAATCCTTATCAAAGAGCTTATCTGCCTCAAGCATACCGATAAATTCCTCTTTGCCCTGGCTCCCTATCTCGTGATAGCCGCCTCGATGCTCGCCTTTGCGGTGCTTCCGTGGGGCAAGGGGCTCCAGATTATCGACTTCAATATCGGTATCTTCTTCCTGATAGCGGTATCGTCGATCGGCGTGCTCGGCATACTTCTCGCCGGATGGTCGTCAAACAATAAGTTCACCCTTATCGGTGCGTTGCGTTCGGGCGCCCAGATGGTCAGCTACGAGCTCTCTATCGGCCTGTCGGTCATCACTATGGTGGCATTTGCAGGCACGATGTCGGTGACCGGTATCGTAGAGGCGCAGGGCGACTGCTGGTTCATCTTCTCGGGTCACATCCCCGCCATCATCGCCTTCATCATCTATATGATAGCAGGTACGGCCGAAACTAACCGCGGCCCGTTCGACCTCCCCGAAGCCGAGTCGGAGCTTACCGCAGGTTACCACACCGAGTATTCCGGTATCCACTTCGGTTTCTTCTATCTTGCCGAATACCTCAACCTCTTCATCGTTGCCGGCGTGGCTTCGTTGCTCTTCTTCGGCGGCTGGATGCCCCTGCATATCCCCGGATGGGAAGGCTTCAACGATGTGATGAACTATATCCCCGGTCCGATCTGGTTTATCGGTAAGGCCGTGGCCCTCTCGTTTGTCATCATCTGGTTCAAATGGACATTCCCCCGTCTGCGTATCGACCAGCTTCTTGCTCTCGAATGGAAATATCTCCTCCCCATCAACCTCTTCAACCTCATTCTGATGGTGCTGGTGATAGTCTACGGTCTCCACGGTCCGGTTGTCCCCGTGCAGTAAACGGCGGCAGTCTGTGACCACAGCGATGGTGAATTAAAACCCTAACCCTCAAAAAATACAGAAAAAACAGCAAAATAATCAGCGGTTATGAGCGAAACATACGGAAAAATAGCCCAAGTAATCGGCCCGGTAGTCGATGTCATCTTCGAAGGTGAGCAGAACGTACTTCCCCCGATTTACACTGCATTGAAAATCGATCGTCCCGACGGCTCAATGCTTATACTCGAGGTAGAGCAGCATATCGGTGAAGACACCGTGAGATGCGTGGCAATGGAGAGTACCGACGGACTGCAGCGCGGCATGCGTGTCGAGAACCTCGAACGACCCATCGCCGTACCTACAGGCGGACAGGTCAAAGGCCGTCTGCTCAACGTCATCGGCGAGGCTATCGACCACCTTCCCGAGCTCGACCGCGACAAGCTCCGTCCCATCCACCAGCCCGCGCCCAAATTCGAGGACCTCACCATCGGTACCGAAATACTTTACACCGGTATCAAGGTGATTGACCTTCTCGAGCCTTACAGCAAGGGCGGTAAAATCGGTCTGTTCGGCGGTGCCGGCGTAGGCAAGACCGTGCTTATCATGGAGCTTATCAACAATATCGCCAAGGGTCACAACGGTTTCTCGGTGTTCACCGGCGTCGGGGAGCGTACCCGCGAGGGTAACGACCTGCTCCGCGAGATGATCGAGAGCGGCGTAATGAAATACGGCGAGAAATTCAAGGAAGGAATGGAACGCGGCGAGTGGAACCTCGAGGATGTCGACATGAAAGAGGTGGCCAACTCACAGGCTACGCTGGTGTTCGGCCAGATGAACGAGCCGCCGGGCGCACGTCTGCGTGTGGCGCTTTCGGGTCTGACGGTTGCCGAGCAGTTCCGCGACCAGGACGGCGGTGGCAAGGAAATCCTTCTCTTCATCGACAATATATTCCGTTTCACCCAGGCGGGTTCGGAGGTGTCGGCTCTTCTCGGCCGTATGCCCTCGGCTGTGGGCTACCAGCCTACGCTTGCCTCGGAGATGGGTGCCCTGCAGGAGCGTATCACCTCGACCAAGAACGGTTCAATCACCTCCGTACAGGCCATCTACGTGCCTGCCGATGACTTGACCGACCCGGCTCCGGCCACAACCTTCTCGTTCCTCGACGCCACGACCGTGCTTTCGCGTAAGATTGCCGAACTCGGTATCTATCCGGCCGTCGACCCTCTCGAATCGACTTCACGTATCCTCGACCCCAATATCATCGGCGAGGACCACTACAATACCGCGCAGGCTGTCAAGCAGCTGCTCCAGAAGTATAACGAGCTTCAGGACATCATCGCCATCCTCGGCGTCGACGAGCTTTCCGACGAAGACAAACTCGTCGTGGCCCGTGCCCGCCGTGCACAGCGATTCCTCTCGCAGCCGTTCCACGTGGCCGAGCAGTTCACCGGTCTCCCTGGCGTGCTTGTGCCCCTGAGCGAGACAATCCGCGGCTTCAAGATGATACTTTCAGGCGAGATGGACCAGTATCCCGAGCAGGCGTTCCTCAATGTCGGTACAATCGACGACGCCATCGCCAAGGGCAAGAAGCTCCTCGCCGAAGTACAATAAGCCGGCCGGAAGTTACGTTAACATTAAGTAACGAATCAAATTAAAACGATACAAAACAAGTAATGGAATCAAGAATCTTGCAACCTATAAACTCGTTCTTTCCGGTTGTTCCGGCCTTGTCGCGCAGTCGTGATGCCCGCATCACTCCTTTGCTCCAATGCCGGACCAACTCGAAAATAACTTCGTTTATAGCTTGCATTTAATTTGATTCATTACTTATCAATAAACGAATACCAATAACAGCGATATGACACTGAAAATCATCTCAGCCACCGAAGTGCTCTTCGAAGGAGACGTTGACATGGTGACATTGCCGGGCGAAAAGGGGCGCTTCACGGTGCTCAACAACCATGCGTCGCTCATCTCGACCCTCGTGGCCGGCGACATCGCCTACCGTCACGACTCCGTCACGTCGACCACACATATCGACGGGGGCATTGCTGATGTGGATAACAATCTGGTGTCGGTCTGCGTATATTAACTGTGATGAAACGACTCACCCTCATAGCATTACTGCTTATCTCGACCCTGGTGTCGGTGAGCTTTCCCGCTGCGGCTTCGTCGAAGCATGACGAAGGCACGGAGGGGGAGAGCAAAATCGACCCGAAAGAGATAATTTTCGAGCACCTTGGCGACCGCTACGGCTGGGAAGTGCCTTTCTGCCACCACAAGTCGATACCGCTGCCCATCATAGTGTTCGGCAGCGACGGCCTGCACATATTCTCGTCGGAGCGCATATCGCACGGACAGGACTATGTGGACGGCGACAAGACGTTCCGTCTGGCCGACAAAGGTGACTTCAAGGGCAAAGTCGTCGAAATCGTCGACGGCAAGGAGGTGCGTCCGTTCGACATCTCTATCACGAAGAATGTCGCCGCGCTGATACTGACCGTCATAGTGGTGTGTCTGTTGCTGCTTCCGCTCAAGCGCTACTACAAGCGCAAAGGCTACAAGGCACCGCGCGGATGGCTCGGAGCCATCGAGGCGCTGACCGCTTTCATCTACGACGGTGTCATCAAGTCGACGCTCAAGGACAAGGCGGCCAAGTTCGCCCCCTATCTTCTCACCGCATTCTATTTCATCTTCGTGATGAACCTCATGGGGCTTATGGTAGTGTTCCCCGGCGGCGCCAACCTTACAGGCAACATCGCCGTGACGCTCGTGCTCGCTATACTCACCTTCCTGGTGACCAACATCTTCGGCACGAAGCACTACTGGAAGGAAATCTTCTGGCCCGATGTGCCCCTGTGGCTCAAATTCCCGCTTCCCATCATGCCGATTATCGAGATATTCGGTATGTTCACCAAACCGGCCGCGCTGACAGTGCGTCTGTTCGCCAACATGATGGGCGGCCACATGATAGTGCTCGTGCTCACACTGCTCATCTTCATCTTTGCCGAGATGGGTATGGCGGTGGCAGGCGGCACGGCAGTCGTATCCACTCTCTTCTCCATCTTCATGTTGCTGATCGACGTGCTCGTCAGCTTCATCCAGGCTTACGTGTTCACGATGCTCTCGACCATCTTCATCTCCCTCGCGCAGGAAAACCCGCACAAGGAGCATGCCGGGGCCGAGGCAGCGCACTGACGCCACAATAGCCACAGCACTCAAGAGTGCTCAAGAGCCCTCAGAGTACTCAGAGATCTCCGAGCCCTCAGAGTCCTCCGAAAAACTGACAACTAAAACTAAAAAAAATAACCATTTAAAATAAAAAACACTATGTTCTCAATGATTTCATTAGTAGATGCCCTTCAGGGATTAGGCGCAGCTCTCGGCGCAGGTGTAGCAGCTATCGCAGCTGGTATCGGTATCGGTAAAATCGGTTCTTCAGCAATGGAAGCAATCGCACGCCAGCCTGAAGCTGCCGGTGACATCCGAAGCAATATGATCGTGATTGCCGCCCTCGTGGAAGGTGTGGCACTTTTCGCCGTGATTGTTTGTATCCTCGCGTTGTTCCTTTAATAACAGCAGGCTGTAGTTTCAATCTACGTCAAAACAACTTAACTAACCTGTCTTTTCAACAATGGAACTATTCACCCCTGACTTCGGTCTGATATTTTGGATGTTTCTCAGCTTCGCCGTGCTCTTTTTCATCCTGTGGAAATTTGCGTGGCCTGCCATCACCAAAATGATCGACCAGCGAGCCGAGTTAATCGACAAGGGTGTGGAATATGCTCAGCAGGCCAAACAGGACCTTGACCAGGCACAGGCTAAAGCCGAAGAGGTGATGCAGGAGGCACGCCGCCAGCAGGCCGACATACTCCGCGAAGCCGACCGCGTCAAGACTCAGATAATAGAGGAAGCACGCGGCGAGGCACGTCAGGCCGCAGCCAAGGAACTCGACCAGGCCAAGCTCCAGATCGAGCAGGCCCGCAAGGAGGCTGAGCAGAATATTCGCGACGAGGTGAGCGCATTTGCACTAAACATCGCACAGAAAGTGGTGCGCAATCAGATGAGCGACTCCAAGGCGCAGACACAGCTTGTCGACAGTTTGCTCGACGAAATAGAGAAGAAAAACTGATAAAGCGATATGAACGACGGTCTTATACCACGACGATATGCCAAGGCACTGCTTAAGTTCGCCCAAGAGAAGGGGCAGGACAAGCGTGTCTACGCCCTGATGCAGACTCTCGGCGACAGTTTTGCCGCCCAGGCCGCCCTCGGCAAGGCGGTGACCAACCCGTTTGTCTCCGCCGCCGACAAGACGAAACTGCTGATGACGGCGTCGGGAGCAACCGACAAAGATTCGGTCTTTGCCGACTTCATCAAGTTGCTGATTGCCAACAACCGCATTGACATGATGCGGCCCGTGGCACTGGCTTATCTCGAGATGTACCGCAAGGCCAACAACATCTATCTTGTCGAAATCACATCGGCAGCGCCGATGGGCGACAAGGAGATGGCGCGTCTCAAAGCCTTGATAGGCAGCCACGTGGGCAATGCCACCGTGGAGTATGAAACCTCAGTCGACCCCGACCTTATCGGCGGCTTCGTGGTAAAGATTGATTCTGAGCGTCTTGACGCTTCAATCAAAAATGAATTGAAACAATTGCGTTTGAAACTTTTAAGCAAGTAAAAAGTAATGATTAACCCCAGCGAGATATCGGAAGTATTAAAACAACAGCTCGAAAGCGTTAACTCCAAGGTAGCGTTTGAAGAGGTAGGCACGGTGCTTGAAGTAGGCGACGGCGTGGCACACGTATATGGTCTTGACAATGTGTGCGCCAACGAGCTCGTTGAGTTTGAAAACGGCGTCAAGGGCGTGGCCCTCAACCTTGAGGAGAGCAACGTCGGCGTCATCCTGCTCAACGATGTCAACAAAGTGACCGAAAACATGACCGTGCGCCGCACCGGAGAAATCGCCTCCATACCTGTGGGCGAAGGTGTATTCGGCCGCGTAATCAATGTATTGGGCGAGCCTGTCGACGGCCGCGGTCCCATCGAGGGAGAGCGGTTGCTGATGCCTCTGGAGCGCAAGGCCCCGGGCGTTATCTTCCGTCAGCCCGTTAATCAGCCGTTGCAGACAGGTATCAAGGCCGTAGACGCCATGGTGCCCATCGGCCGCGGACAGCGCGAGCTTATCATCGGCGACCGTCAGATCGGCAAGACCGCAATCGCAATCGACACAATCATCAACCAGCGTAAGAACTTTGAGGCCGGCAAGCCGGTATACTGTATCTACGTGGCTATAGGCCAGAAAGCATCGTCAATCGCCGCTACTGTCGAGACACTCCGCCAGCACGGTGCCCTCGACTACACCGTAGTCGTATCGGCCTCGGCTTCCGACTCGGCAGCCATGCGCTACTACTCGCCTTTCGCCGGCGTGGCCATCGGCGAGTATATCCGCGACACGGGCCGCGACGCGCTCATCGTCTACGACGACTTGTCGAAGCAGGCTGTCGCTTACCGCGAGATTTCGCTTATCCTTAAGCGCCCTTCGGGCCGCGAGGCATATCCGGGCGACATCTTCTACCTGCACTCGCGTCTGCTGGAACGTGCGGCAAAGATTATCGACAACCAGAAGGTCGCATCGATGATGAACGACCTTCCCGCAGTGCTCAAGCCCATCGTCAAAGGCGGCGGCTCGCTCACTGCACTCCCAATCATTGAGACTCAGGCCGGCGACGTGTCGGCATATATCCCTACCAACGTTATCTCCATCACCGACGGACAGATATATCTGGAGACCGCACTGTTCAACCGCGGTATCCGTCCAGCCATCAACGTGGGTATCTCCGTGTCGCGTGTGGGCGGTAACGCACAGATCAAGTCGATGAAGAAAGTGGCCGGTACGCTGAAAATTGACCAGGCCCAGTTCCGCGAGCTCGAGGCATTCACCAAGTTCGGCGGCGATATCGACCCCGTGACCGCACGTGTCATCGACCGCGGACGCAAGAACGAGCGTCTGCTCATCCAGCCGCAGTATCAGCCCTGGGCAGTTGAAAACCAGGTGGCAGTGATATTCTGCGGTGTGAACGGTCTGCTCGGCAATGTGCCCATCGAGAAAGTGGACGAGTTTGAGAATGCTCTTCTGCAGCTCCTCCACGCCAAATACAAGGAGGAAATCATAGTGCCGATAGCACAGGGCAAGCTCACCGACGAGGTTTCCGACAAACTCAAGGCTGTGGCAGCCGAAGTGGCCGCCCGCTACAATTGATAAAACGCTGTCCGGCAGGGATTATGTCCGCTGCCGGACAACTTAAACATTAAAAAATCCAATCATCGCGATATCCGACAATGGCAACTTTAAGAGAATTAAAAGGACGAATAGGCTCTGTGGCATCTTCCGAGAAAATCACCGGAGTGATGCGCATGACGTCGTCGGCCAAGATGCACAAGGCCGAGCAGATGCTCCGGCAGCTCGTGCCGTTCCGCAGTCAGGTTGAAACAATCATCGGCAACCTGCTGTCGGCTGATGCGGCGTTCTCGTCGCCGTTGCTCGAGGAACGCGAGGTGCGCAACGCCACTATTGTGGTGTGGGGTTCGGACGACGGCCTTTGCGGCGCCTACAATGTCAACATCTACAAGCAGTTGGTGGCATTGCTCGGCAAGATGCGTGCCGAACTGGGCGACAGTGCGGTGATACGCGTGGTGCCGGTCGGCGCTAAGATAGCCAAGGCCGCACGCAAATTAGCGCTGTCAAACGTCACGGTCGAGCCGGCCGAGGGCGTCTGCGCCAAGAGCGACGACACCGTGGTCAAGACATTCACCCGCAGCCTCGTCGACAGCTTCCTTGCCGGAGATACCGACCGCGTGGAGCTGCTTTACATGAATTTCAAGAGCGTGTCGCGTCAGAGTCCCCGCGTCGATACCCTTCTGCCCGTCACTACGGCGGCATTGGGAGCGGCCGAGGAGGATGCAAAATCGTCGCGCCCCTACATATTCGAGCCCGACGCCAACACCATATTCAACAGGGTGCTGCCGCTGTTCATCCTCTCGGTGATGCAGGAGGTATTCTGCGAAAACCGTGCTTCGGAGCAGGCGGCCCGCGTCATGGCCATGCAGAGCGCCAACGACAACGCCAAGAAACTGCTTGACCAGTTGCGCCTCGAGTACAACAAACTGCGCCAGCAAAGCATCACCACCGAGCTGCTCGACATCGTCGGCGGTCAGGTAAGGTAACGGCGCATGCAACGGAATGAGAAAATAATATAAACAACATATCAAAACGTAAGATAGAAACTTATGGGTAGCGTAAAAGATTATTTTTCAGGCTTAGGCTCCGGATTCTTGAGTCTCCTCAAAGGTATGCAGGTGACCGGAAAGGAATTCGTCACGCCTAAGATTACGGAAAAATATCCCGAAAATCGAGAGACTCATCACATACCCCAGCGTTTCAGAGCGTGTCTGGAACTGAAGTATGACGATGAAGGCAACCACAAATGTATCGCCTGCGGCACTTGCGAGCGCAACTGCCCCAACGGTACCATCAACGTCCTCACCAAAATGGTAGACAAATGGGACGGCACCAAGAAAAAGAAACTTGACAAATATATCTATGACTTGGGCAGCTGTACGTTCTGTCAGCTTTGCGTGGTGACATGTCCGACCAACGCACTGGAGTTTTCCAATGATTTCGAGCAGGCAGTGTTCACTCGCAGCAAGCTCGTCAAGCAGCTCAATTATCTGCCCGAGAAACCGGAACCCGAGCCCACTCCCGAGGAGAAAGCCAAGCTCCTTGCCGAGAAGCAGGCCAAGATAGAGGCTGCCAAAGCAGCCGCAGCAGCCAAGAAGGCCGCCGGTGCGGCAGCCGCTCCGGCATCGCTCATCGACGAGAACGACCCCAAAGTTAAAGCCGCTCTCGCCAAGTGCGCCGGCGACCCCGAGAAGGAAGCCAAAGTGCGCGAAGCTCTCGAGAAGGCAGCCCGCCTGAAAGCCGAAAAGGCAGCGGCAGCTCAGAGCACTCAGAGTACTCAGAGTACTCCGAAAGCTCCTGCAGCTCCGAAAGCAAATAATGAAAATAAAAAACAAAACTAAAATATGGAATCAGTAGGAAGTATCATTGCATATATCGTAATCGCGCTGTCGATTATGGTATTCTCGGTACTGGCTGTGACGACACGCAAGATTTTGCGCTCGGCGACATTTCTGCTGTTTGCCCTCTTTGCCACCGCGGCCGTTTATTTCATGCTCGGCTACCAGTTTTTGGGCGGTGTGCAGATTGCAGTCTATGCCGGGGGTATAGTGGTGTTGTTCGTGTTCTCGATTTTGCTGACAAGCCATCCGGGCGACAACAGCAGCAAGCTGGAGTCAAAGAAAAAGACGGTGGGGCTTATCGGAGCCGTCGCGATGTTTGTGGTGTGCGCTTGGTCGCTCATCAGCCGTTGCTCGGTCATCAAGAACCTCCCCGACCTCGGTGAGACCCAGTTGCCTACGATGAAACAGATCGGCCACGACCTGATGAGCTCGGGCGACCACGGCTATCTGCTTCCCTTCGAGGCTATAAGTGTGTTATTGCTTGCATGTATAATCGGTGGCATAGTTGTGGCACGTAAAAAATAAATACGGATATGGAATTCTTGAATAATTTTCAGTTGAACTCACTGATGTTCCTGATACCCAGCCTGTTTATGTTTTGCTGTGGTGTTTACGGGTTTCTGACCCGCCGCAACATGATTGCGATGCTCATTTCCCTGGAGCTGATGCTCAACGCGGTCGACATGAATTTCGTGGTGTTCAACCGTTTCCTTTGCCCCGGGCAGATGGACGGTATGTTCTTCACCCTTTTCGCCATCGCGATAGCCGCCGCCGAGACTGCGGTAGCGATAGCCATCATCATCAATGCCTACCGCATCGCAAAGGATATCGATGTTAAAGATTTAACCAAAATGAAATTTTAAAGACTCATGGAAGCAACATTACCGCTCTTGATTCTGGTTCTGCCACTGCTGATGTTCCTCTTCCTGGGGCTTTTCGGCAAGTTTATGAGCCATAAGTGGGCAGGCATCATCGGTACCGCCGGAATGGGCGTCACGATGATTATGGCCTACTACACAGCTTATCTTTATTTCTTCTCAGGCGATTTTGTCGGAGCTGACGGTACGCGTCTGCAGTACATAGTGTTCAACCAGGACTGGCTGGCGTTGTGGGGCAATCTCGTTATCAAGTTAGGATTTTTGTTAGACCCGATTTCGGCGCTGATGCTTGTGGTCATCACCACCATCTCGTTTATGGTGCATCTCTACAGCAACGGCTACATGCGCGACCATCACGGCGTGTGGGAGACAGGTTTCCAGCGTTTCTACGCATTCCTGTCGCTCTTCAGCTTCTCGATGCTCGGTCTTGTGGTCGCCACCAACATTTTCCAGATGTATATCTTCTGGGAGCTTGTGGGTGCATCATCCTACCTCCTTATCGGATTCTACTACACCAAGCCTTCGGCCGTATCGGCTTCGAAGAAGGCGTTTATCGTAACCCGTTTCGCCGACCTCGGATTCCTTATCGGTATCCTCATCCTGTCGTTCACGACCGAGACGTTTGACTTCATGTCGCTCACCTCGACTCCCCTCGCCGGTGTTGAAAACACTTACGTGGTAGACGCAGCGACAGCAACGACCGCTCTCGAGACAGGCGCCGGACAGATGTTCCTCGGTGGTTCGCTCATGACCTGGGCGCTCGTGCTCATCTTCATGGGCGGTATGGGTAAGTCGGCCATGATGCCGCTCCATATCTGGCTCCCCGACGCTATGGAAGGCCCGACCCCCGTGTCGGCCCTCATCCACGCCGCAACAATGGTCGTGGCCGGTGTATACCTCGTGGCACGTCTGTTCCCGCTCTTCATGATGAATGAAGCAATGGGAGGCGCCGCGCTCGACATCGTGACATGGGTAGGCGCAATCACGGCGTTCTATGCCGCAGTGGTGGCCTGCACGCAGCTCGACATCAAACGTGTGCTCGCGTTCTCGACCATCTCACAGATAGCGTTCATGATGGTGTCGCTCGGCGTATCGCGCCCCGAAGTGCATGACAACCTCGGCTACATGGCGTCGATGTTCCACCTGTTCACCCACGCGATGTTCAAAGCCCTCCTTTTCCTCGGCGCCGGTGCTCTCATCCATGCCGTAGGCTCGAACGACTACACCGCGATGCACGGCCTGCGCAAACGCATGCCCGTCACCCACATCACATTCCTTGTGGGCTGTCTCGCCATCGCCGGTATCATACCGTTCTCGGGCTTCTTCTCGAAAGATGAAATTCTTACCGCCTGCTTCGGCAACACGATATTCGGATATGTATGGATGTCGATGGTAGCCGGACTGACAGCGTTCTATATGTTCCGTCTCTACTACCTCATCTTCTGGTGGAAGGAACACAAAGTGCCCGAAGGACACCACGCTCCCAAGGACCAGCCCTGGACAATGACCCTTCCGCTTGTCATCCTTGCCGTAATCGCGACATTCGCGGGATTCGTTCCCTTCGGTGACCTTGTTACCTGGAACGGACATCCCCACCACGGCGGCATCAACTGGATGATTGCCTCGATAAGCCTTTGCGTGGCACTGCTCGCAATCGGCTTCGCCACAATCATGTACCGCAAGGAGAATCCGCTCCCCGAGCGCATGCGTCTGCTCTTCCCCCGTCTGTGGACATGGGCGCGCCACCGCTTCTACTGGGACGAACTCTACATGTTCATCACCCACAACATCATCTTCAGCCGTGTCTGCAAGCCTATAGCATGGTTTGACCGTCATATCATCGACGGCACGATGGACGCTTTCGCCACCATCACCAACAAGGCTTCCTACGCCATACGCGGCCTGCAGTCGGGTAATGTACAAAGTTATGTATGGGTATACCTCATCGGAGCTTTGGTGCTCGGCGGAGGAACAGTGGCAGTAATCTTCTTATTCTTCTAACCGACACAGAGCGCTAACAGTTTCAAATATAGTAAATCATGTTTTCCAATATACTGATATATTTCGTAATCATCCCCATACTTATGCTGGGGGGATTGGCACTGTGCCGCAATATCAAGCAGATACGCGCGGTAGCAGTGGCGGGTTCGCTCGTGCTGATAGGTCTGAGCGTGTACCTTTTGGTGGAATATCTGGCACAGCGTGCAATCAATCCCGCTGACCCGATGCTCTTCTGCGGGTCGTGGACCTGGTTTGAGTCTCTGCACATACATCTTGCAGTGGGCGTAGACGGAGTTTCAATCGCCATGCTCATACTGACATCGATTATTATCTTTGCCGGTTCGTTCGCTTCATGGAAAATTGACAATCCCAAAGCCTTTTTCCTTTGGCTGATACTTCTTTCCACGGGTGTCTACGGCTTCTTCATCTCGGTCGACCTGTTCACCATGTTCATGTTCTACGAGGTGGCTCTCATCCCGATGTACCTTCTCATCGGTGTATGGGGCACAGGCCGCAAGGAATACTCGGCAATGAAGCTGACCCTCATGCTCATGGGCGGCTCGGCCTTCCTGATGCTCGGACTGATCGGCATCTATTACAACGGACCGATGGTCGACGGACACCATACATGGAATATCCTTGAAATCGTCGGAAACGGCGGTGTCGAGAAGGGCTGGCAGTACTTCCTGTTCCCGATGACGTTTGTCGGATTCGGTGTGCTCGGCGCGATGTTCCCCTTCCACACATGGAGCCCCGACGGTCACGCATGTGCGCCGACCGCGGTGTCGATGCTCCACGCCGGCGTGCTCATGAAGCTCGGAGGCTACGGCTGCTTCCGCGTGGCAATGTACCTGATGCCCGAGGCTGCCAACGAGCTCGCATGGATATTCCTCATACTGACCGGTGTCTCGGTTGTTTACGGAGCTTTCTCGGCCTGCGTACAGACCGACCTCAAATACATCAACGCATACTCTTCGGTGTCGCACTGCGGCCTCGTGCTCTTCGCGATACTGATGATCAACCAGACGGCTATGACCGGTGCCGTGATGCAGATGCTCTCGCACGGTCTGATGACAGCCCTCTTCTTCGCCCTCATCGGTATGATATACGGACGTACCCACACGCGTGACATACGCCAGATGGGCGGCCTGATGAAAATCATGCCTTACCTCGCGGTATGCTACGTGATAGCCGGTTTCGCCTCATTGGGTCTGCCGGGTCTGTCGGGCTTCGTGGCCGAGATGACCATCTTCGTAGGTTCGTTCCAGCAGGGTATGAGCGAGTATCTCGCCGGAGCCGGTTCGCTCCGCCTGATATTCACAATCGTGGCATGCTGCTCGATTGTGATAACCGCGGTCTATATCCTCCGCGTGGTCGGCAAGCTGCTGCTCGGCCCGGTGCAGGACAAGCATCACCTCCAGCTCACCGACGGAACATGGTGGGAACGTGTGTCGACAGTGACACTTATTGTCAGCGTCGCCGCCATCGGCTGCTTCCCCAACTTCTTCGCAGGGCTTATACGCGACACATTCAACGGCGAGATTTTCGAGGCCGTGAAGCTGAACATGATGAACATATTCTAAAAGATTAATAAGAAATGGATTATTCTCAATTTTTGGCAATGAAGCAAGAAATAGGATTGTTAATCGTATTTCTATTGGTCTTCCTTTATGATTTATTCGCACCGCGCCACGCGGTGGCCGGGACGGACCGCAAAGCCGTCAAGGGCATCTCGACAGTGGCCGTAGTGCTGTTCGCGATATTCACCGCCTACGGATTCTGCTGCTCGGTGACAGGCAACGTGCAGAGCGTGTTCGGCGGCATGTACTCGACCACTCCGGTTGTGGCTACAATCAAGAATATACTCAACATCGGTGTGCTGATAGTGCTCATCCAGTCGATGAAATGGAACGAGAGCGAGCCGCAGACAATGCGCCGCGCCGAGTTCTACGAACTGCTGCTCATAACGCTCTTCGGCATGTACCTGATGATTTCGGCACGTCACTTCCTTCTCTTCGTCATCGGACTTGAGTCGGCATCGCTCCCGCTGGCAGCGATGGTGGCATTCGACAAGAACAAGTACGAGAGCCACGAAGCTGCCGTGAAATATATACTTACAGCAGTGTTCTCGTCGGCAATCTTCATGTTAGGTCTGTCGTTTGTCTACGGTCTTGCCGGTTCGCTCTACTTCGATGAAATCGCAGCCGCAGCTCTCCATGACTCGGGCCTGCTCATCGTGGCCATGGCGTTTGTGATGGCCGGTATCGGCTTCAAGCTGTCGCTTGTGCCGTTCCACCTCTGGACTGCCGACGTATATCAGGGCGCGCCGACTTCGGTGACCTCCTATCTGTCGGTCATCTCGAAGGGAGCGACAGCGTTCGCCTTCATGGTAGTGATGGTGCAGGTGTTCGGGCAGTTCTATTCCGACGCATGGGAATGGATGCTCTATGCGCTCATCATCGCCACAATCACCGTGGGCAACCTCTTCGCCATCCGTCAGCGCAACATGAAGCGCTTCCTGGCGTTCTCGTCAGTGTCGCAGGCCGGCTACATCATGCTCGGTGTCATCGGCGCCAACGAGATGTCGCTTGCAGCGATGATGTTCTACATCCTCGTATACATCTTCTCCAACCTCGCCGCCTTCGGTGTAATCCAGGCTATCGAGAACAAGACCGGCCTTGTAGGCATGGATTCGTACCGCGGTCTGCACAAGACCAACCCGCGTCTGGCATTCGCCATGATGCTCGCGATGTTCTCGCTCGCAGGTATCCCGCCGTTCGCAGGTTTCTTCAGCAAATTCTTCATCTTCACCGGCGCCCTCAACCAGGGCAGCGTGGCAATGTATGTGCTGGTGCTCATCGCGTTGATCAACACGATTGTGTCGCTCTACTACTATCTGCTTGTGGTGAAGGCCATGTACATATCTCCCGAGGAGTGCGAGATTGCCAACTTCAGGAGCGCATGCTCGGAGCGTGTGGCACTCGTAATCACGGTCGGCGGTATCATATTGCTCGGTATCGTCAGCGTGGTCTACAACTCGATACTCACGATGACTTCAACACCGCTGTAATATAGCGGTGTAAGATACAACCGTATTGCGGGGAGCGGCTGATGCCGCTCCCCGCAACGTTTTTGAAGCGAGGGTGTTACAGTACCTAAAGTATATCGACGCAATTGTAGGGACGCGATTAATCGCGTCCGCGCCCGAATTATATAATGCATTAAATATCATAACTATAGCGCGGACGCGATGAATCGCGCCCCTACAATTTGCTATGACTTTTGGCTGCTAATTATAGTTCTGCAACACCCTCGGGTAGCTATTATAACCGGGGTAGCTAAGATAGCTGATTTAGCTAATTTAGCTATAATAGCTATATAGTCAGATAGCCGGGCGGGGTGTTTAAATTAACGACAATTAAAGAATTACGACAATTTTTCAATAAACGTACTGCAGAAATATGGAAAAATACGTTAACTTTGCATGTTGAAATATCATGTCCGGCCCGCTGTCGGCGCAATGTCCGGTGACGGACTGCCGAAGCCACGCAGCCGTGCGGAGCATAACGCATTGCGCCATACGGAGGTAGATGTAACGCCGGATATTGAAGTTAAGAGTGTCAACTGAAAATGAAATCGAAATTATTATCAATACTTGCAGCAGGATTTCTTGCCTCGACGGCAATGTTCACCTCATGCAACGATGACAGTAGCGACGATGTGTCGGAAGTGGTATACGGAAGCACACAGGTGAAGAGTTTCAAGCTCAAGGCAGATGCAAAAGTGCTGTCGGGTCTTGACTCCGTGTTTTTCTCAATCGACCTGGTAAACGCCCGGATATTCAATGCCGATTCACTGCCGTTCGGTACCAAAACCGACAAACTCGTGCTGCAGATTACTACCGACGCATGCTCGAAGGTAGAGCTTAACGTACCGCGCAAGAACGCTGCCGACACTGTAATAAACTATCTCACCAATTCGACCGACTCGATTGATTTCACCAACGGGCCGGTGCGCCTGCACTTAGTATCGTTTGACGGCAAGTCGGAGCGCGACTATACCATCAATGTCAATGTGCACAAGATGGTGCCCGACTCGCTTTATTGGGACGAGGCTGCCATGCGCACGCTCCCTACAAACATCGCCGCCCCCAAGATGCAGAAATCGGTGAAGTACGGCGACCGCACCGTGTGCCTGACCGGCAACGGCCTACGCTACAATATCGCCATGACGGACAATCCGTATGATGGCAGCTGGCAGGTATCGACCGTTGACTTCGGTTTCATACCTGATGTCGCATCGCTTTCGGCAACGGCCGACGCCCTTTATATACTTGCGACCGACGGAACGCTTTACACCTCGGCCGACGGCCTCAATTGGAGCGCGACAGCCGAAAATTGGCACTATATATATGGCGGATACGGCAATACGCTGCTCGGAGTCAAGGCTTCGGAAGCCGGCTATGTGCGTGTGGCATATCCCGCCGGCACCGAGAGCGCCGCTCCCGCCGGTTTCCCCGTAGAAGCCACGGGTCAGCTCTGCGAGCTTACCTCGAAATGGACTACGCAGCCGCAGGTGGTGATGCTCGGCGGCCGTACGGCTTCGGGCGAACTCACCAATACCGTGTGGGGCTACGACGGAAAGCAATGGGCTAAAATCTCGGATAAATTCCCCAAACAGATAGCCAATGCGGCAATGTTTGACTACCGTATGGCCAAGACCGATACGCTGTCGTGGGTATCGACCGAAATGTCGGTGCTGATAGCGATGTGCGGTGAGAATGCCGGGGGACTGAACGAAAAAGTATATGTGTCGCGCAACTCCGGCCTTGACTGGAAGGAGGGGGACGAACTGGTGCAATTGCCGTCGTATATACTCCCGCGCACTATGGCGCAGGCTATCGTGGTTGACAAGACGGCCACAGCGGCTCGCTCGTCGTCGCGCGAATGGAAGGAATATCAGCCCAAGCCGCTGCCGCGGTGGTGGGTGCCTGCCGAGTGCGACATGCCGGTGTCGCGTGCCACGGCTCCGATCACGCAGTGGGAAGTGCCTTACATCTATCTGTTCGGCGGATATGACAGCGAGGGATACCTCTACAACAGCGTGTGGCGCGGTGTGATTAACCGACTCTCGTTCAAACCGCTGCAATAACGTGCTGAAACAGACACCGAAATGGTTCACGAATTGTAAACAGTAACCGTACAGACTGACCGATGAAAAAGCTGACCGCAGTAATATTATTGCTCGTAGCATTCGTGTCGATGCCCCGGAGGGTGTCGGCGCAGGAGGAGACGTACAAGTTTGACCTTGGCGTGCAGCTCGGCATGGACGGTTATTTAGGCGATGTCAACGAGGGGAACATATTCGCCAAGCCGGGATTTGCGGGCGGCGTATCGTTCCGCTATCTCGCCGACGCTCGCTGGGCCATACGCGGAGTGTTCAACTCCTACAGCCTGAGCGGCGACTCGTCGAAGTTTGACAACGTGTTTCCCGGCGGCGAGAACTACAGCTTCAAGTCGACGGCCTACGACCTCGGCGCACGTATCGAATTCAACTTCTTCGCCTACGGCATAGGTGAGACCTACAAGCGACTGCGCCGCTGGAGCCCGTATCTGGCGGTCGGCATAGGGATGACCTATTCGACGTGTGACGGACAGAACGCTTTCGCACCCAACATACCGATGGCGTTCGGCGTGAAATATAAACTGAAAGAGAGATGGAACCTGGGCGTCGAGTTTTCGATGACGAAAGTGTTCGGCGACAAAGTCGACGGCGAGCTCAGCGACCTCTACCAGATAAAAAGCTCGTTTCTGAAGAACACCGACTGGTATTCCAACCTGTCGGTATCAATCACCTACGAGTTCGGGAAACGGTGCGTGACATGCCACTATGTCGACTGACGCCGCAACCGGATATAACCGCAGTCACCCTTCCGTGTCTGCAAAAATGAACAAAGCTCTATTTGAAAAGCTCTATTTGAACTGATGCAACAAGCAGATACATCACATATCGACAAGGAACGCGTGCCGGAGCATGTGGCCATCATCATGGACGGCAACGGACGCTGGGCGCAGGCCCGCGGCATGGAGCGTTCGGCAGGACATGTGGAGGGCGTCAATACAGTGCGCCGTATCACGGAAATCGCTTCGGAGACCGGGGTGAAATACCTGACGCTCTATACCTTCTCGACAGAAAACTGGAACCGTCCGGCCGACGAGGTCAACATGCTCATGCATCTCATCGTGACCGCTATCGAGCGCGAGACCCCCGACCTGATACGCAACAATGTGCGCCTGACCATGATAGGCGATATGGAGCGTCTGCCCGACTTCGCCGCCGAGCGTCTGCAGCGCTGTTTCGCCGACACGGCACACTGCACCGGGCTCAACCTGATACTCGCACTGAGCTATTCGGCCCGGTGGGAAATCACGCGTGCCGTCAGGGAAATAGTACGCGAGGTCGGTGAGGGCGACCTTCTCGCCGAGGATATTACCGACGAGACGGTGTCGACGCATCTTACCACCGCCGGCATACCCGACCCCGACCTTCTGATACGCACCGGAGGCGATTTCCGCATCAGCAACTTCATGCTGTGGCAGCTGTCATACTCCGAAATCATAATCACCGACCACTACTGGCCCGACTTCACGAAGCAGGATTTCGTAGACTGCATAGTGAGCTATCAGGGACGGCAGCGCCGCTTCGGGCTTACGGCCGAACAGCTTTGAAAATATCATAAACCAACCGGACAAGCATCATCGCAACCATCATCGCAACCATCATCGCAACCATCATAAAGAATTATCCACATCACATTATGAGATATAAGATATTACTCATATTAATAGCGGCGTTCTCAGTAGCGGGAAGCCTCATGGCGCAGGCGCCGGCCGACACCGTATACCAGCCTCAGATAAGTTATTCGGGTGTGCCCCGCACATACGAAATAGCCGGAATAGAGGTGACCGGAGCCGACAACTACGACCCCAACAACATCATAGGCTATACCGGACTGCGCGTAGGGCAGAAAATCGAAATCCCGGGCAATGACGCCACCGCGGCCGTGAAGCGCCTGATGCGCCAGCAGCTGTTCGCCCAGGCTCAGCTCAAGGTCGACAAGATAGCCGGCGACAAGGTGTGGCTCGAGATTGCGATACGCACGCAGCCACGCATATCGCAGGTCAATTACATAGGGATGAAAAAGGGTGAGCGCGAGGACCTGCAGGAGCGTCTGCAGCTCGTCAAAGGCAATCCTATCACGCCAAATATCGTGAACCGCGCCACCGACATCGTCAAGAAATATTTCGCCGAGAAGGGTTTCGGCAACGCCAAGGTGACAATATCGCAGCGTCCCGACCTGTCGGAGGAGAACCATGTGATAGTCGACATAATCGCCGACAAGCGCGACAAGGTGAAGGTGCACAAAATCTACATCGACGGCAACGAAGTGCTGACCGACAACCAGTTGCAGCGCGTCATGAAGAAAACCAACGAGAAGGGCAAGCTCATCAACCTTTTCCGCCAGAAGAAATTCGTGGAGCAGGACTATGAGGACGACCTGAAACGCATCATCGAGAAATATAACGAGAAGGGTTACCGCGACGCCAAGATTCTGGCCGACTCGGTCGTGCCCTACGACGACAAGACCGTCGATGTGTATATCTCGCTCGAGGAGGGTAAGAAATATTATATCAGCGATATAAAGTGGGTGGGCAACACGGTGTATCCTACCGACTGGCTTAACGGCATACTCGGCATAGAGCCGGGGTCGGTCTACAACCAGAAGCTGCTCAACAAGCGCATGAAGGATGATGACGACGCCGTGGCCAATTACTATATGGACAACGGATACCTTTTCTATCAGCTCGTGCCGGTCGAGAAGAACGTGCACGGCGACTCCATTGACCTGGAGCTGCGCATGTTCGAGGGCCCGCAGGCACGTATCAACAAAGTAATTATCAACGGTAACGACCGATTGTACGAGAAGGTTATACGCCGCGAGCTTCGTGTGCGTCCCGGACAGCTGTTCAGCAAGAACGACCTTATGCGTTCGGCGCGTGAAATAGCGCAGACAGGACACTTCAACCCCGAGGCTATGGACATACGTCCCGAGCCGAACGAGGATGACGGTACTGTCGACATACTTTTCAACCTCGAGTCGAAGGCCAACGACCAGATAGAGTTCTCTCTCGGGTGGGGCCAAACCGGTATCATAGGCAAACTGGCGCTGAAGTTCACCAACTTTTCCATCAAGAATCTTTTCCAGCCCGATTCGTACAAGGGACTCATACCGCAAGGCGAAGGACAGACATTCACCATCAGCGCTCAGACCAATGCCCGCTACTATCAGGCGTACTCGCTGTCGTTCCTCGACCCGTGGTTCGGCGGCAAGCGTCCCAACTCGCTCTCCGTATCGGCCTACTACAGCCGCCAGACCGGTGTCAACTCCAATTACTACAACAGCAACTGGTATAATCCCTACGGATATGGCTACGGCTACGGTTTCGGCTCCAACTATAACTACAACGATTACTACCAGAACTCGATACAGAATGCCTACGACCCCAACAAACTGTTGCAGATGGCGGGCATCACGGTAGGCTTCGGCAAGCGACTGAGCTGGCCCGACGACTACTTCACATTCACCACCGAGCTGTCGTACAACTGGTATTACCTCAAGAACTGGGACTACCTGTATTACATGAACAACGGTACGTCGAACGCACTCGTGCTCGGACTTACCCTGGCACGTAACTCTATCGACAACCCGCTTTACACGCGCCGCGGTTCGACATTCTCAATCAACCTGCAGCTCACTCCGCCGGCCTCGCTATTCAGCGGGAACAAGAACTGGGAGGCTCTGTCAAAGGCCAACACCACCGAGTCGAAGAAGGAGATGTACCGCTGGATAGAGTACTGGAAGCTCCGCTTCAAATCGCGCACATACACTCCGCTCAACGATGCCGAGCAATATACCCTCGTGCTTATGACCCGTGCGGACTTCGGTCTGTTGGGAAGCTACAACAAATGGCTGAAATCGCCGTTCGAGACATTCTACGTGGGCGGCGACGGTATGTCGGGCGGCTACACCTACGCTACTGAGACTATCGGTCTCCGCGGCTACGAGAACGGCGACCTCACCCCATGGGGCCAGGAGGGCTACGCCTACACCCGCATGGGTGTGGAACTGCACTTCCCGTTCATGCTCCAGCCTACGACCACCATCTACGGCCTGGGATTCGTGGAGGGCGGTAACGCATGGACTTCGGTGAAGAATTTCTCGCCGTTCGACCTGAAGCGTTCGGCCGGTGTGGGTGTGCGTATCTATCTGCCTATGGTGGGTATGATGGGTATCGACTGGGCATACGGTTTCGACAAGGTGCGCGGCACCAAGGGGGGCAGCCACTTCCACTTCATCCTCGGACAAGAGTTTTAAGTAATTTTGAATTTTGAATGGGGAATTTTGAATTAGGCCCGGAGATTTATAAGATTTATAATTCTTATAAGACTTATAAGTGTTATATGAGCTATATGAGTTATAAATCATGTGAATCGGTATTAACATAATTTATAAAAGGGATTTTGAAACTTTATGCGTATATTTGTGTCATATATATTGAATGATGATGCATATAGCAGGAAATAATAATTAACCGGCACACGTCGCTCACGATGATTTTGAGGCGGCTGCCATAACATGAAAAAACTACAGATGAAGAAAATACTGATTACTCTTATGATGATGGCAGGGATTGCCATTGCGTCGCATGCGCAGAAGTTCGCTCTTGTCGACATGGAGTATATATTGAAAAACATCCCTTCTTACGAGATGGCCAACGAGCAGCTCAACCAGCTGTCGCTCCGCTGGCAGAAGGAACTTGACGCCCTCTATCAGGAGGCTGACGCGATGTATAAGAATTATCTGTCGGAAAAGGTGTTTCTGACCGACGAGCAGATAAAGAAGCGCGAGGAGGAAATCGTGGCCAAGGAGAAGGAGGCTACGGAACTCAAGGCTAAATATTTCGGACCGGAAGGTGAACTTTACCAGAAGCGCCAGACGCTGATGAAGCCGATACAGGACGATGTGTACAACGCTACGAAGAAGGTGGCCGAGGAGCGCGGTTATCAGATGATACTCGACCGTGCGACGTCGTCAGACATAATCTTCGCTTCGCCGCGTATCGATGTCAGCAACGAGGTGCTTAACAAACTCGGCTACGGCAAGTAAACATAGAAATTAATATTTAAAACATAGAAAAAACAATGATTAAGAAAATTCTTCTTGCAGTGCTCGTGGCACTGCCTATGAGCGTAGCGGCTCAGAAATTCGGAGTGGTATCGGCCGACGAAATTTTCGCGGCTATGCCTGAAGTGGCTGAAATCCAGACCAAGCTCGGTGAGGCTTCAAAACAGTATGAGGACGAGTATGCGAAACTCAACGAGGAGATGAAAAAGAAATTCGAGGAGTACCAGCAGCTTGAGCAGGACGCTTCGACACCCCAATCAATCAAGGAGCGCCGCATGCAGGAAATCCAGGATATGGACAAGAAAACCCAGCAGTTCCTTCAGACCGCCCAGCAGGATCTCCAGCGTCAGCAGCAGCAGCTTATGCAGCCCGTGCAGGAGAAGCTCCTCAACGCAATCAAGGCCGTAGGTGCAGCCCAGAACCTTACGATGGTATTCCCCTCGGAGATGCCTGCCTACGTATCGGCTGAGGTAGTTGACATTACCCCGTTGGTGAAGACCCAGCTCGGGGTGAAGTAAGGGATAGTGGAAAGAATAGAAAAAAGCGCGGCAATGCCGCGCTTTTTTTGTGCCTGCCACCGATGGGCCGAACATGTCGGACAGGTCAGACATGTCCGACCGGTCGGATTTAGGGAGCCGGGAATACGTTGATGGAAGCGAGCTGAAGCTCGCTCACAGAACTAAGCAGTCAGGGATTAAGGATTAGGGATTAGGGATTATGAATTATGAATTATGAATTATGAATTGTGGTTGGTGGGGTCAGTTGGTGATTATGAGGTATTGGCCCTGGTAGCCGGAGCCGGTGTGGTAGTGGCGTAGGGCGTAGCCTTTTGCGGCGGCTTCTCCTTCTACGGGGAGGCCGTAGTTGGTGAAGATGTCGTAGACGGAGCGGCAGCGGGGGCAGCGGGCTTTCTGGATGTCGGTGTCGACGACGACGCGGACTGTACGCTGTGCTTCAACGGGACAGGCGAGGTCGTAGGCCTGTGGGTCGCCGTGGATGTCGCTTACGAGGAGGATGCCTCCGAAGCCTGTCTCGGTCAGTGCTGTCCAGGGGTAGTTGGCAGGGGTGCGGTCGGCTTTGATGAAGTATTTATAGCCGCAAGCGCCGGATACGCCGTAGACGTTCCAGTCGGCCTGTGTCCGGAACTGGACGTAGACGGGGTAGGGGGGGATGCGGTCGTCGTCGACTTTGTCGCAAGCGGAGAGAGGGAGAGATAGCGCGAGCGCTATCGCTAATTTTGAATGGGGAATTTTGAATTTTGGCATTTTGGGGGAGAGTTTAGGGGGATTTATCGGGATAATCGAGATTAATCATGATAATCTCGATTTATCTTGATTTATCCCGATTAATCGGGGGTAATCGGGATTAAGCCGGGTTTATCCCGATTTTTTGGGTGAGGAGGGTGTTGAAGGCTTTGTGGTAGGTGGTGAAGTCGAATTGGGAGGCTATGTTGTCGAAACGGGCGCGGATGCGGTCGTTGCAAAGGTTGCCTATGGAGCCTTCGTGGGTGTGGTGTATGTTGTAGTCGGGGGTGAAGTCGCCGCGCTCTATGGCGAGTCCTACCTGACGGTAGGCGTCGCGGAATGGGGTGCCTGCGGCTGCGAGACGGTTGACTTCTTCGACGGAATACATGAATTTGTAGCGGGGGTCGCGGGCTACGTCAGGATTGACTTTTATGTCGGCGAGCATGCGTCCTGTCATGTCGAGTATGGATATGATGGTGTCGAATGCGGGGAGGAATGATTCCTTGACGAGCTGGAGGTCGCGGAAGTAGCCGGAGGGGAGGTTGTTGGTGATAAGTGTAATCTCGACGGGGAGAGCCTGGAGCTTGTTGCATTTGGCTCGGGTGAGCTCGAATACGTCGGGATTTTTCTTATGGGGCATTATTGATGAACCGGTGGTGAATTCGTCGGGTAGCTTGATGAAGCCGAAGTTCTGTGAGTTGAACATGCAGGCGTCGAATGCGAGTTTGCCTACGGTGGCGGCTATCGAGGCTATGGCGGAGGCTACGATGCGTTCGGTCTTGCCGCGTCCCATCTGGGCGTAGACGACGTTGTAGTCCATTGATTCGAAGCCGAGGAGGTCGGTGGTCATGGTACGGTCGAGGGGGAATGAGGAACCGTAGCCTGCGGCTGAGCCGAGGGGGTTGCGGTTGGTGACTTCGTAGGCGGCACGGAGCACGGCGAGGTCGTCGACGAGGCTTTCGGCATAGGCTCCGAACCATAGTCCCATCGATGAGGGCATGGCGACCTGGAGATGCGTGTAGCCGGGGATTATGACGTCCTTGTAGCGGTCGCTCTGGCGAAGAAGTATGTCGAAGAGGCGCGACACGGCGTTGACGAGGTCCTCGATGCGTGAGCGTATGAATAGCTTGAGGTCGACAAGCACCTGGTCGTTGCGCGAGCGTCCGGAGTGGATTTTCTTGCCGATGTCGCCGAGACGGCGTGTGAGGAGGAGTTCGACCTGCGAGTGGACGTCCTCGACTCCTTCCTCGATGACGAAATTGCCGTCGGTGATGTCGCGGAAGATGTCGCGGAGGGCGTCGGTGAGTGCGTCGAGTTCGTCGGCGGTGAGGAGGTCGATGGACCGGAGCATGCGGATGTGGGCCATGGAGCCGAGCACGTCGAAGGGCGCGAGGTAGAGGTCCATTTCGCGGTCGCGGCCTACGGTGTAGGCTTCGACGCCTGTATCGACTGAGGTGGATTTCTCCCAGAGTTTAGTTGCCATCTCTATTCAATTAGGAATTAGTAATTAGGAATTAGTAATTTTTTAGCTGATATAGCATTGTAGCTAATATAGCTAATATAGCTGTTGTAGCTGCTGTAGCTATTTTAGTAAGAAAAACCTCAGCCTTAGGAGCGGCTGAGGTTGGATATCATTTCACCGAATTTGTCGGCTGCCTGCTGGAGCTTGGGTCCTACGAAGGGGCGTAGCATCGCGGGGATTTCGACGTCGATTACGGTGGTTACGTCGGTGGCTTCGGGCGAGACTTCGGCGAAGTTGACCGACATGGTCAGCGGAATCGGTGACGACGGGCTGCCGAATACGATTTTGTCGGGCTCGTGACGCTCGATGACCTGGAATTTGAGTTCGCCAACCTGAGGTGTGACGATGGATATCGAGTCGGGAGCGAAGTGCACTTCGCCGAGTTTGGCGCGTTGTTCTTCGGGGAGCTGTTCAAGCTGTTTCTCGAAGAATGAGAGGTCGGAAAAACGGCTGAACATCTCGCATATAGGTTTCTGAACCGTGACGGTCTTGCTTTCGTATCGTGACATACAGGTGGAGTGGAGTGATTAATTGTCGGCGGAGTTGGCGGGAACCCAGTTGGCGGGATCTTCGCGCCATAGCTCGAGGGTCTTGACGTCGGACTCGCGGATATAGTTGGTCTTGACGGCAGCTTCGAGCATTGCGGAATAGTTGCTGAGGGTGAAGAGCTTTACTTTCTCCTGCTTGAAGTGCTCTACGGCTACGGGGAATTCGTAGGAGAAGATGGCTACCATGCCGATGACTTCGCTGCCTGCGGCGCGAATGGCGTTGACAGCCTTGAGGGAGCTGCTGCCGGTAGAGACGAGGTCTTCGATAACGACGACTTTCTGTCCGGGACGGAGCGAGCCTTCGATGAGGTTTTCAAGGCCGTGGTCCTTGGGCGTGGAGCGGACGTAGACGTAGGGGAGCATGAGCTCGTCGGCTACGAGGGCACCCTGTGCGATGGCACCTGTTGCGACTCCGGCTATGGCTTCGGCCTCGGGGAAGTTCTCCATGATGAGGCGTGAGAGCTCAACCTTGATGAAGGTGCGTATTTCGGGATATGAGAGAGTCTTGCGGTTGTCGGTATATATGGGAGAGTTCCATCCCGAGGCCCAGGTGAAGGGGTTTTCGGGTTGAAGTTTGATTGCACTGATTTTGAGCAGTTTTTCAGCGAGGAGGCGGTCAATTTTGTTCATAGCCTGAAAATATATTGGTGATTGATTAAAGAACGCATGCAAATTTACGAAAAAATGCTGAAAATTTGCGAGGCGATTAAACTTTTGGATATTAAAAAAGTCTAACAGATGAAGAATAAATAATAATACGATATACGGGGTGGCTTTTTCTTGCGATAAGATGGTGGGCCACAGGGAGGTCAGTTGCAGATGACCGTACCGCTGCCGGGAACGGCGATGGCGTCGGCCTTAGTGATAATGACTTCTTTGACACCCGAATTCAGTGCTTTAAATGCATTGTCGAGTTTCGGTATCATACCGCCGGCAATAATATTACGGTCGCGTAGCTGTTGATAAGTTGCGCGATCGATTTTTTTTATGACCGATGTGTCATCGTTTTCGTCGGCAAGTACTCCGGGTTTTTCGAAGCAGAATGTGAGGGTGGTGTCGAAGAGGGGGGCGAGTGCGCGGGCTACTTCGGATGCGATGGTGTCGGCGTTGGTGTTGAGCATGGAGCCGTGTCCGTCGTGGGAGAGGGGGGCGATGACGGGTACGAGTCCGGCGTCGAGGAGGCGTGCGATGGCATGGGCGTCGACGCGGTCGACGTCGCCCACGAATCCGTAGTCGATTTCACCTGCGGGGCGGCGGTGTGAGCGGATTATGTCCATGTCGGCACCGGTGAGCCCGATGGCGTTGATGCCTTCGGCCTGCAGTGAGGTGACGATGTTTTTGTTGACGAGTCCTCCGTAGACCATCGTGACGATGCGGAGGGTGTCGGCGTCGGTGATGCGGCGCCCGTCGACCATTTTCTGCTCGATGCCGAGCTGTGTGGCGAGCCGCGTGGCGGAGCGGCCTCCTCCGTGGACGAGGAGCTTGAGGCCGGGGATGCGCGCGAAGTCGGCTATGAGGGCGGCGAGGGTGTCGGGTTCTTCGACGATTTTTCCGCCTACTTTTATGATTGTAAGTTTTTGCATAAGGGTGTCTGGGGGATTGGGGGAATAGGCCAAATATGGCCAATAAGGCCAATAGGACTAATTGGTCTAATTAGCCCTATTGGCGGATGTTATTTTGCTTCGTCGGCGGCAAATTCCATGAGGTAGGCTTTGATGAAGCCGTCGAGGTCGCCGTCCATTACGGCGTTGACGTCGGAGGTCTGGAAGCCTGTGCGGTGGTCTTTGACGCGGCGGTCGTCGAACACGTAGGAGCGTATCTGTGAGCCCCATTCGATTTTCATCTTGCCGGCCTCGACTTTGGCCTGCTCTTCAAGACGGTGCTGCATCTCTTTCTCGTAGAGGATGGAGCGGAGGTGACGCAGGGCGTTTTCCTTGTTCTTGGGCTGGTCGCGGGTCTCGGTGTTCTCGATGAGGATTTCCTCTTTCTCGCCGGTGTAGGGGTCGGTGAACTGGTAGCGGAGGCGTACGCCTGATTCGACTTTGTTGACGTTCTGTCCGCCGGCTCCACCTGAACGGAATGTGTCCCATGACATGAGGGCGGGCTCGACTTTGACCTCGATGGTGTCGTCGACGAGGGGGGTGACGAATACGGAGGCAAAGGATGTCATTCGTTTGCCCTGGGCGTTGTAGGGTGACACGCGCACGAGGCGGTGCACGCCGTTCTCGCTCTTGAGGTAGCCGTAGGCGAAATCGCCCTCGACGTTGATGGTGCATGATTTAATGCCGGCTTCGTCGCCTTCGAGGAGGTTGGCAATCGAGGTCTTATAGCCGTGGCGTTCGCAGTAGCGCAGGTACATGCGCATGAGCATCTGTGCCCAGTCCTGGCTTTCGGTACCTCCGGCTCCGGAGTTGATTTTGAGCACGACGCCGAGTTTGTCTTCCTCGCGGCGGAGCATGTTGCGAAGCTCGAGTGCCTCGATGGCTTCGATTGTGGCGGTGTACTGACGGTCGACTTCCTCTTCGGTGACGAGTTCCTCTTTGTAGAAGTCAAATGAGAGCTGAAGTTCGTCGACGAGGTTTTCTATCTCGTGGTAGCCGTCAATCCAGGCTTTGATGTCCTTGATTTTTTTCATCTGAGCCTGGGCTTCCTTGGGGTGCTCCCAGAAGTCGGGGACGTGGGTGCGGAGTTCTTCTTCTTCGAGTTCTATTTTCTTGCTGTCGATGTCAAAGATACCTCCTCAACGCGAGCTTGCGTTCAAAAGTCTCTTTTAATTGTTCTTGAGTAATCATGATAATTTTGAATTTTGAATTTTGAATTTTTTGATTAATCGGGACTAATCGGGATTTAACGGGAGGGGATAGGGCCAATAGGCCTAATAGGGCCAATAGGGCCAATAGGCCAAATGGGGCCGATGGGGATTATTTTTTATAGGGTGGTCTGGGCTACGTCCTCGAGGTTGGGGAGGGAGTAGGTGCAGTAGTTTTCCATTACTTCGCTCACTTTGTTGATTTCGAGGAATGTGGTGCCGCGTCCTTCGCCGAAGCCGCCTCCGAGGTAGGCTATGGAGTCATCGAGGGTGAGGCGTTTGCTTTCAAGAAGATGGCGCAGACCGTCGCGGAGATATTGGCGCGATGATGATGTGGGGGGCTGATGGATTGCCCATACGCCGTAGGAGAGGGAGAGGAGGCGCACCACGTTCTCGCGGTAGCATAGCGCGAGGGTGGGGAACATGCCGCGGTAGGAGGCTATGTAGCGTGCGGTGCGGCCTGTGTAGCTGTCGGTGATGATGGCGCGGGTGCCGAGCATGCAGTTGGATTTCACTGCCTGCCGCGCGAGGAATGAGGTTGTGTCGGGCTCGATGACGGGGGTGGTGACGGAGCCGGCCATGGAGCGCTCGGCCTCGAGGGCTACGCGGGTCATGGTGGCTACGGCTTCGACGGGGTAGCTGCCGTAGGCTGTCTCGCCCGAGAGCATCAGTGCGTCAGTGTGCTGGTAGACGGCGTTGGCTATGTCGGATACTTCGGCGCGTGTGGGTCGCGGATTGGATATCATCGAATGGAGCATCTGTGTGGCGACAATAACCGGTTTGTGGGCGCGTACGCATTTGTCAATCAGACTTTTCTGTATGCCGGGGATGCGCTCGGCGGGGATTTCGATGCCGAGGTCGCCGCGGGCAATCATTATGCCGTAGGAGGCTTCGAGTATTTCGTCGAAGTTGTCGATACCTTCCTGATTTTCAATTTTGGATATGATTTTTATCGATGAGCCGCGCTCGTCGAGGATGGACTGTATGGCGCGGACGTCGTCGGCAGAGCGGACGAACGAGTGGGCTATGAAGTCGATGCCGAGGTCGATGGCGTAGCCGATGTTGGTGATGTCGCGCGGGGTGAGGGATGGGAGCTTGATCGACACGCCGGGAATGTTGACGCTCTTGCGCGCGCCGAGCGAGCCGCCGTTGAGGGCTGTGGCGAAAATGGTGTGCTCCTCGATGGAGTCGATGACGAAGTCGAGTTCGCCGTCGTCAATGAGGAGGTGGTCGCCGGGACGGACATCGTCGGCGATGCCGGTATATGAGAGGGCGATGCAGTCGTGCGACGAAAGGGCGTCGGGATTGCCGATGAAACGAATCTTATCGCCTGCAGTTATCGCTATGGGTGTGTCGGGGTCGGGGAAATCGTTGTTGGTGGTACGGATTTCGGGACCTTTGGTGTCAATCAATATGCCGATGCGCTCGGATACCTGCCTGACGTTGTTGACGATTTTGGTAAAACCGTTGAGCGAGAGGTGGGCTGAGTTCATGCGGACGACGTTCATGCCGTTGACGAAGAGGTCGCGAATGAAATCGACATCACACCGCTTGTCGGAAACTGTCGCTACAATCTTAGTAAATTTTTTCATAAAACAAACCTATTGGAAAGGCTGCGTCATGCACGTGATAAATCATGCAGCCTGAAATGATGTGCAAATTTACGGAATTTTTAAGAAAAAATGGGGAGGGCGGGAACGATAAATTTTGCCGAGCAAGTATTTTAGTGTATTTTTGCGAAAGAAATTACACCGGGTGTATGATTTTGACGCATCAGCACACCGTAAAAGAATGTAATTTTGCATTAAAACAAACAGCAATGGATACAAAGACAATAAAAGAACTTGAGAAGGATACGGACGGCCTGATGACATACGAGTATATCGCCAACAATATCTGGGCGATAGACGGAGATCTTGACTGGCTGACCGACAATCTTATCAGAGTGGACGGCAACGGGCAGTTCTTGGTGAGCGCGGCGCGCTATCTGAACGCTGTCGACAAGGAGCATTTTGCCGGTGCCATCGACAAAATGGTGAGCGCGGCTATCGACCGCGACCGTGAGAGAGCCTACATCGGACACCTGCTGCAGAGCCTTTACGGCGACGACTATCTTGAGCGCGCCGAGGAGCTGAGACTGAGTGACAATAACTTCAGACGCATCTACAAGCGCCTTTATCCCAAAGGAATATGAAAAAAGTAATGGTAACGGCAGCTATGGCGGCACTCATGGTCATAACCATGAGCTGCAAGCAATCGGACACCGCCGGCGCTGCAACGGCACAAAACGACAACAAAACCCAAAATACCGAAATAATGGAAGTGAAGAAAGATAATGCGGCCGCCGATACGGCTGCCGTCAGCAAAGAGGACGTAATAGTGAAAATAAGCACGACGATGGGCGACATCAAGGTGCGCCTGTACGGCGACACCCCGCGCCACCGCGACAATTTCGCGAAATTAGCGAAGGAGGGATTCTACAATGGCGTCCTGTTCCACCGTGTCATCAATGAATTCATGGTGCAGACCGGAGACCCCGACTCGAAGAACGCGCCGAAGGGGAAGATGCTCGGTTCGGGTGACCCCGGATACACCCTCGAGGCTGAATTCGTATATCCGAAGCATTTCCACAAACGCGGCGCCCTCGCGGCGGCACGTCAGGGTGACCAGGTGAACCCCGAGCGCCGTTCGTCAGGCTCGCAGTTCTATATCGTCACCGGCAAGGCATACAGTGCCGCCGAGATGGAGCAGATGGAGGCACAGCTGCAGATGGCACAGCAGCAGGGCATATTCCAGAGTCTTGTGGGCAAGAACCGTGCGAAGATAGAGGAGATGCAACGCAAGGGTGACCGCGACGGACTGATGAAGCTCCAGGACGAACTGATAGCCATCACCGAGGCCGAATCCGCCAAAAATCCCGCAAAACTCACCGAAGAACAGCGCAAGGCCTACAGCACCGAGGGGGGCACGCCGCATCTCGACGGCCAGTACACCGTATTCGGCGAGGTAATCTCGGGCATGGACGTTGTCGACGCGATACAGAAAGTAGCCACCGACCGCAACGACCGTCCGACCGAGGATGTCAAAATCATATCGGTCGAAGTGGAATAACGCGGAGAGAGCCATGATAGAGACTACGCGGTTTGAACTCGGCAACGGGCTGAGGTTTGTGCACAACTATGACGGCAACACGGCAATGGTGGCCGTCAACGTGCTGTACAATGTCGGCGCCCGCGACGAACGCGGCGACCTCACCGGGCTTGCCCATCTGTTCGAGCACCTGATGTTCGGCGGTTCGGTCAACATACCCGACTTCGACGGCGCGATAGAGCGTGCGGGAGGGAAAAACAACGCGTGGACCTCAAATGACTTCACTAATTTTTACGACATACTTCCGGCACAGAACGCCGAGACCGCATTCTGGCTGGAGAGCGACAGGATGCTTAGTCCGTCGTTTGCCGACCGGACGCTCGAGGTGCAGCGTTCGGTGGTCACGGAGGAGTTCAAGCAGCAGTGTCTCAACCGTCCTTACGGCGACCTGAGCCACCATCTGCGCAAACTGGTCTACACCACCCACCCATACCGCTGGCCGGTGATAGGCAAGACTCCGGAGCATATCGCCAGGGTGACGCCGCAGGACACGCGGGAGTTCTTTTTCTCGCACTATGCGCCCAACAACGCCGTAGTGGCTGTATCGGGCAATATAACGGCCGAAGAGACCCGGCGTCTGGCCGAGAAATGGTTCGGCGACATACCGCGGCGCGAGATTGCTCCCCGCGGTTACGGCCACGAGCCGGAGCAGACGTCGGCACGGCATGCCGAGGTGTCGGGACATGTGCCGTCGACCGACATAACGATAGCCTATCCGATGGAGGGCTACGGCACGAAGCAGTATTACTGCGCCGACCTGCTCACCGACCTTATGGCCAACGGCGAGTCATCGATATTCTACCGCGAGCTGCTCATGGAGAGCGACCTCTTCACCTCGGTCGATGCCTCCATACTGGGCAGCGAGGAGCCGGGAATGCTGATGCTCAACATGCGTCTGCGCGAGAACGGCGCCGACAACGAGCGGCGTGCCATAGAGACTGTCAACGCCAAAGTGGAGGAGATAGCGTGCCGCGACTTCAGCGCCCGGCAACTGACACGCGCCATCAACAGGATGGAGTCGGCGATGACATTCAACAATGTAAGTTATCTGGCCAAGGCGCAGGCGCTCGCGATGTGCGAATACCACAATGAGGAGATCAACGGCACGATAGCCCGCTACAGAGAGCTTACGGGTGCCGACCTGCGTGAATGCGCCCGCGACATATTCCGCCCCGAACGGGCGAACACGCTGATATACCGTCCGATGTGACGGAAAGGGGGACGCCCTTATAAACAATAGCGACAGGAGGAACAATGAAGAGAAAGGTATCAGGCATATTGACAGCGGCAGCTGCGGCTGTGGCGCTGTTGGCGCCGGCAGGGTGCAGCACGTCGAGGCATGTGCCGGAAGGTGAATATCTGCTCGATAAGGTAAAGATAGATGTCGACCCTTCGACCGGGACGGACGAGGTGACACTGATAAATTACCTGCGGCAGCAGCCGAACCATGTGGTGCTCGGTTTCGCCAAGCTGCAGTTAGGGATATACAATATGTCGGGGCGCGACACGACGCGGTGGTACAACCGCTGGGCACGCAGCCTCGGGCAGGCTCCGGTGATATTTGACCATGACCTGACGGAGCAGTCGCGGCGTCAGCTCGAATTGGCTCTTGTCAACAAAGGATACACCAACACGCACGTGACGGTCGACTCGGTGTTCAACCGCAAGGACCGCAAGGTGGAGTTAATATATCATATCAATTCGGGAGCGCCTCACATAATCAGAAATATAGCATACGAGTTCGAGGACCCCGGAATCGGGGAGGTAATCATGGCTGACAAGGAGGAATTCACGATAGCCGAGGGAACGCCTCTCAACCGCGACCTGCTTGAAAACGAGCGCGTCAGCATCACTTCACGGCTGCGCGACAAGGGATACTATAATTTCGCAAAGGAGCAGATAACATTTATCGCCGACACTACGGCCACGTCGAAGGATGTGGACCTGACGATGAGGGTGCTGCTGCCTCAGAAGGCTGACTCGACGTATCGGGAAAGGCCGCTTAACGTGAGCCGCGTGGTGTATCGCGTGGAGTCGCCCGATCATAAGCCGGGCATGCCGGCCGACACGGTGAGCGCGGGGAAATTCACTGTCATATATGATGACGACAGGTACCTGAAGCTGCCGCTGCTCGAAGAGAAATGTTTCATACGTCCGGGCGAGCCGTACAGCGCAACCGACGTGAACCGCACATACGAGGCGCTGACGCAGCTTGCCATCGTGAAGTATGTCAACATAGCGATGGTGCCCGCGACTGCCGACGGGGAGCTGGCATTGGAGGCCGTGATAACGCTGTCGCGCACCAAGAAGCAGGGGGTGACATTTGAGGTCGAGGGCACGAACTCGGAGGGTGACCTCGGATTTGGTGTAGGGGTGACATACCAGCACCGCGACCTCGCACGCGGCGCCGAGGTGCTTACGGCAAAGGTGAGGACGTCGTACGAGAGCCTTTCGGGCAAACCTACGGGCATCATCAACGACCGCTATACGGAGGTGGCCGCGGAGGTGGGGATAACGTTCCCCAAATTCGAGGCGCCGTTCATATCGAAAAGTTTCAAGCAGCGGTCGAAGGCGCAGACCGAGTTCGCAGTGTCGTTCAATTATCAGGAGCGCCCGGAATATACGCGTGTCATCTCGGGAGCGGCATGGAAATACCGCTGGAACGACCGTGCGAACATGCACCGTAACACGTTTGACCTTATCGACCTCAACTACGTGTATCTGCCGAAATCGACCATCGATTTCATAAATACCGTGGCGCCGCAGAACCCGTTGCTGAGGTATTCGTATGAGGATCACCTGATCATGCGCATGGGGTATTCGATTTACCGGACTAACCGCCGGCCTGTCACTCCGGGCTCGCGTATGTTCGGCAATCCGTTCCAGCAGAAAATATGGACGCTGAGGGCGTCGGTCGAGACGGCGGGCAACCTGCTGTACGCGCTGTCATCGCTGACGGGGCAGAAACGTCATGGAGGCGCCTATAAGGTGTTCAACACGCAGTATGCGCAGTATGCCAAGTTCGATTTCGACTATTCGTGGGTGTACAATTTCAATTCGCGCAATTCGATAGCGCTTCACGGCGGTTTCGGCGTGGGTGTGCCTTACGGCAACTCGGAGATGATACCGTTTGAGAAGCGTTTTTATGCCGGTGGCGCCAATTCGGTGAGAGGCTGGGGGGTAAGGACGCTTGGTCCTGGTGCCTACGACGCTCGTAATTCGGTGATTGACTTTATCAACCAGTGCGGCGACATACGTCTCGACCTTAACGTGGAGTACCGCGCCAAGCTGTTCTGGGTGATAGAGGGCGCTATGTTTATCGATGCGGGAAATATCTGGACGATACACAATTATGAGAATCAGCCGGGGGGCATGTTCAAGTTTGACACGTTCTACAAGCAGATTGCGGCGGCATACGGAGCGGGCATACGATTTGATTTCACTTATTTCCTGTTGCGTCTCGACTTGGGTATGAAGGCGCATAATCCAGCTTACGGGCAGGAGAAATGGCCGTTGCTGCATCCGCGGTGGGGCAGGGACAAGACGATACATTTCTCGATCGGATACCCGTTTTGAGAATTTTGAATTTGGAATGGGGAATTTTGAATGAGCGGGTGTTTTTTTGATAGGGAGGGTATTGTAGATATTGTAGCTAAGTAGCTATTATAGCTAATTTAGCTATCGTAGTGGCTTGGGCGGGAGGAAAGTTTTTTATTTGAGAAGCCAGTTATGGATAACGAGAAGAAGAAATTGGTTATATTTGACCTTGACGGTACGTTGCTTAATACTATTACTGATCTGGGTCAAGCTGCGAATTATGCGCTTGAGAAAAACGGTTATGCCACGCATCATCTGTCGTCGTATCCGCATTTTGTGGGCAACGGCATACGGAAACTTATCGAACGGGTGCTGCCGGCTGAGAATCGCGATCAGGCGACGGTGGAGAAACTGCGCGTGGATTTCATGGAGTATTACAACGAACATCTTACCGACACGACGACGCCGTATCCCGGCATTGAGGATATGCTGCGCGACCTGCAGGCGGCGGGTGTGAAAATGGCTGTCGCCACCAACAAGTATCAGGAGGCGGCCACGAGGCTGATACTTCATTTCTTCCCGTATATTTCGTGGGCGGCTATAGCCGGACAGATCGAGGGCGTGCCGGTGAAGCCGGATCCGTCGGTTGTGTTCCGCATACTCGGTGAGTATCCCACGGCGAAGCATGATGTCATGATGGTGGGTGACTCGGGTGTGGATATGGAGACGGCACGTCGGGCGTGCGTCGAGTCGACTGGCGTAAGCTGGGGATTCCGTAGCGTGGCCGAACTGACCGAAGCCTACGCCGACCATATAATCAATGCGCCCGACGAACTGGTAAAAATAGTCGGCGCGGAGTGAGGCAATTCACAATTCATAATTCATAATTCATAATTCATAATGCATAATTCATAATTCATAATTCATAATTCATAATTGCTTAGACCATACCGCGCAAATTATGAATTATGAATTGTGAATTATGAATTGAGTAAGTTGATGGCGAAGTCGAGGATGGTGTCGTGGCCCTGGAGGGCGGCCTGCGGGTCGAGGTCGACGGCGCAACCTTCGGAGGGCTCGATGCCGAATTCTGTTGTACGGCCGAGGGGGTCGAGAACCGGCGCGGATGAGAAGCGTATGCCCCAGCCGTTGGGAAGCTCGGAGGAGAACGGCATGCCGGAACCTCCGCCCGTGGTGGCGCCTACGATTTTGACGGGAGGGAGTGTGCGCATGATCGATACGAGATTGTTGGCGGCCGAGAAGGTGGAGCGGTTGGTGAGCACGGCTACCGGTTTGCCCCACATTACGCGTCCCTGTTCGGCAGGCTCGTAGTAGTATGCGTAAGGCTCGGAGAAGTCATCGTGACCGGGGCCGTTCTTGTGGCTTATGTAGCCGGCGAGGGTGCGCTGCGTTATGAACCGTGCCACGATGGTCTCGACGGTGGTCATGGAGCCTCCGCCGTTGTCGCGAATGTCGATGACGAGACCGTCGCAGGTGCGCAGGTAGTAGAGTATGTTGTCGAGGTTGCCTTCGCCGATGCCGTAGGAGAGCGAGGGGATGCGCATGTAGCCGATGTTTTCGTGCAGGATGCCGTAGATTATGGAGCCCGTCTGGCGGTAGTTGAAGTTGAAGTAGTGCTCCTTGATGAGACGGTCGTCGAAATTCTGGGGGTAGTCGCTCCACCAGCTGCGGTAGTAGGAGGTGTTGAACGACGAGGAGAGGTTGGTGTGGCCGTCGCGGAGTTCGTCGAGCATCTGCGCGCATACGATGAACAGCTCCTCGGATGTCATCCGGTCGCTGATTTTCGGGGAGTAGCGGGAGTATATTTCGTCCCAGTCGATGCCTTTCTCGCGGAAGAAGCAGTAATGTTCGTCGAGCGTGCGCCAAAGGGCGTCGAAATTGCCGCGCGGATTGTCGGCGTACTGCGGTATTTCGTGGCACGATGCGGCAAGCAGGGCGGCCAGTGATATGATGATGAGGCGGAGCTGTTTCATTAGTAAAGGGCGGATATGATTCGGGCGTCGCGGCTCAGCTGCCGGCGGCGTGACAGTGAGAGCCATTCGCCGGAGAGACCGATGACGAACGCGTGGGTGTGGATATTGGTGACGAGGTCGTTGGCTTTGCTTGAGAAGGTGTAGCCGCGGTAGCCGAGACGCAGCGACGTGGCGCCGAAATGTAGGTCGGCGGTGAGGAGGTTGGTCATGGCGAAACGGTTGCCCGGCCATGCGAAGTGCACGAGGCCGTCGTGGTTGCCGAGATATATCTCGTAGTAAAGTTCGTCGTATTCGGGGGCAAAGAAAATGCCTGCGAGGGGAAGGGTGGGCTGGTAGCGCAACGTGACGGGCAGGCGGCCTATCCGGAGATTATATGCGGCATAGGCGGTGGCGTTGACCGTCCAAGCGAGTTTGGCCGACGCCGGATTGTTGGAGTTGCGCGGATTGTAGATGCAGCCGGCATCTATGCCGGTAGAGCCGCCGGCGGCTATGGTGAGCGACGGGAGCGGGTGCCATCGGCGGAGCATTCCCCACGAGAATGTGCCGTCGATGCGCCATGTGGTGGCGTTGTCGGCATGGTTGCGTCCGCGGTCGAGTTCAATGCGGGCGTTGAGCTGCATGACCCAGTTGTCGGGGTCGAATTTCATGGCCTGCATGCGTTCGTAGGCGAAGGCGGCGCTCCAGCCCCGGTAGGTGATTGGCGACAGGTAGCTGTCGGCCACGGAGGAGCTTCCGGTTTCGAGCATGTAGGCCGATGTGACGGGGCGGAGCGGAGGTATGGAATCACCGCCCGCGGGGACGGACTGCGCCCGGCAGCATACGGCAATCAGGATTGCGACGGAGAGGAAAAGCAGACGTTTCATTGTCAGAATAGGCGTTCTTGTCCGTTGATTTCGTCGCGCACCTCGTCGTCGGAGCGCTCGGGGAGGATGTCGTCGGAGGGGTCAGACGGGTCGGACGGGTCGGACATGTCGGACGGGTCGGACTGAGAGGAAGATGCGGTTTCTTCTTCGTCGTCGAGGCCGGTTTCGCGGGGTTCGATTTCGGTGACGGAGTCGATGGTGTAGGTCGTGACGCGTTTGCCCTTGGCCTTGAATGATTTGACGGCTATGAAGTCGATGGCGTCGATGATGAGCGGTTCGCGGAACTCGTCGGCGCCTCCGAATTTCACTTCAAAGCGTGCGCCCTGTTCGTCGGTGAGGAGTATGAGCGATGATTTGGCGTTCTCGCCAAGGTAGCGCTGCAGCTTGGCGGAGGGCTCGAAGGTGAAGCGCTTGAGATAGGGATACCCCTGGTCGGCATCGTTGAGGATGGCGGTCCAGACTACGCCGGGACGGTATTTCTCGATGCGGAGTATATTTTCGGGATAGTGGTTGCCGGCGTCGAACGATGACATGTAGTATTCGCCCGATTTGAGGATGACGAGTATGGTATCATTGCCCGCGAACTCGCCGAGGTAGTCGCCGCGGCCGTCGTAGTTGAGGCGCAGCACGTCGGGGTCGAACCATACCTTGCGTCCGCCGAGGGTGGAGGCGCCGCGTTCCTTGAGCGAGAAACGGTGCACTTCGTTGCGGGTGACGATGTTGCCGCGCGACTGCTTTCCCTTGATGGCGAGCTCGCTGAAGTCGACGTCAAACTGGAGCGTCTTGAGACGTGCTTTCGGTTTGAGGGTCACTTTGACAATCTCGGCCTCGCCGTTGGGGTTGGCGCTGAACCATGACACGCGCGAGCCGGGAGTGCCCATCGTCAGATTGTACTCCTTGTCGCGGGTGACGCCGGTGACCGAGAAACGCTTCATGTAGAATGTGCCACCCTTGCCGTCCTGATAGATGGCGTTGTAGATGGTGCGTTCGTCGTTGCGCTTGAACACGTTGATGTAGAGTATGTTCTTGTCGACGAACAGTTTTTCGGCAACTTTGACCACCTTGTAGCGGCCGTCGCGGTAGAATATGATTATATCGTCGATAGAGGAGCAGTTGCACACGAATTCGTCCTTCTTGAGCGATGTGCCGATGAATCCCTCCTCGCGGTTGATGTAGAGCTTCTCGTTGGCCTCGGCCACCTGCGTGGCCTCGATGTTGTCGAAGCCGCGGATTACGGTACGGCGCGGGAAGGCGTCGCCGTATTTCGCCTTGAGGCTTTCGAACCATGCGATGGCGTATTCCGTCAGCCGGCTGAGGTTGCCTTCGATTTCGGCTATGCGGTCGAGGTAGGATGCTATGAGTTCGTCGGCCTTGTGGGAGTCGAATTTGGTGATGCGCTTCATCTTGATTTCGAGCAGGCGGAGTATGTCGTCGTCGGTGATGTCGCGCACGAGGTCCTTGACGAACGGCAACAGGCGCGAGTGGACGTGAGCGATTACCTCCTCGATGGTCTCACCCTCTTCGAAGCGGCTGTCCTTGTAGATGCGCTGCTCGATGAAGATGCGTTCGAGCGAGGCGAAGTGAAGCAGCTCCTTGACCTCGGAGAGTGATATTTCAAGCTCTTTGCGCAGAAGTTCGCGCGCGGTGTCGACATTGTGGCGGAGCACGTCGCTGACCCCGAGGAAGTGTGGCTTGCGGTCGGCGATGACGCAGCAGTTGGGCGATATTGAGAGCTCGCAGTCGGTGAACGCATATAGGGCGTCGATGGTGCGGTCGGACGATGTGCCGGGGAGCAGGTGCACAAGGATAAGGGCGTGCTCGGCGGTGTTGTCGTCGACCTTGCGTATCTTGATTTTGCCTTTTTCGAATGCCTTGAGTATGGAATCGATGAGCGCGCCGGTAGTCTTGCCGTAAGGTATCTCGGTGATGGCGAGTGTCTTATTGTCGATTTTCTCGATTTTGGCGCGCACTTTGACCACGCCGCCCCGTTCGCCGTCGTTGTATCGGCTGACGTCGATGAAGCCGCCGGTGACGAAGTCGGGATAGAGCGTGAACTCTTCGCCCTTGAGGTGGGCTATGGCGGCGTCAATGATTTCATTGAAGTTGTGGGGAAGTATCTTGGAGGAGAGACCTACCGCGATGCCTTCAACTCCCTGAAACAGGAGGAGGGGGAATTTGGAGGGGAGCACGACGGGCTCCTTCTTGCGGCCATCGTAGGAGAGCGTCCATTCGGTGATTTTGGGGTTGAAGAGGGTCTCGAGGGCGAAGGGGGAGAGGCGTGCCTCGATGTAACGGCCGGCGGCCGCCGATGCGCCTGTCAGGATATTGCCCCAGTTACCCTGCGTTTCCACCAGGAGGTCTTTCTGCCCGAGCTGCACGAGTGCATCGTTGATTGATGCGTCGCCGTGCGGGTGATACTGCATCGTGTTGCCCACGATATTGGCCACTTTGTTGAAACGGCCGTCGTCGAGGGTTTTCATCGAGTGGAGTATGCGCCGCTGCACGGGTTTGAGGCCGTCCTCGATATGGGGAACGGCGCGTTCGAGTATCACGTAGGACGCGTAGTCGAGAAACCAGCTGCGGTACATGCCGCGCAACTGATGCTTTACGACATCGGCTGCTGCTTCCTCGTAGGGTTTCTGTGAGTCAGGCTGAGGCATTACATCCTCATCTTCATGGTCGGTAGGTGGAATTGTCAGGTCGCTCATTGTAATTCGGCATTTGTAGCAAAGTTACGAAAAATTTGCTGAAAAATCAATAACGACCGTTAATTACACTGGGCAAATGTATGAGATTTGACTAAACTTAAGTCAAAACTTATGCCTTTATCTTGAAGATAAATTACGTGACGTTGAGTTTTTGAAAAGAATTAGTTATCTTTGCAACTAAGCGCTACCAAGGAAATGATAAAAGTAAGAAATACCGATTTGTTGGAAAAAGTTATTGCCAATACCAATGACTTTTTGGCTAATGTACCTAAATCTCAGCGAAAAAAAATGGGGCAATTTTTTACCCCCGCAAGTATCGCCAGGTATATGGCTCAACTTTTTACAATGGATCTGTCAAAGAAATCCCTGAATATACTTGACCCCGGAGCCGGGACCGGCATCCTAGCTGCTGCGTTGGTTGACCGGATATTGGCGTCAGGATATAAGGGGAATATTCATCTTGTATGTTACGAGAATGATCCCATAGTGCTTCCAGTACTCGAAAAAAATTTATGCATTATAAGAGAGGCCGCAGGTATAAAATGTGAAATAAAAAAGGAAAATTATATCACAAGTCAGACTTTTGGCGAAAAATCGCTGTTTGCCGATGATAGCTGTCGTTATGATTATGTCATAGGCAATCCGCCATATATGAAAATCCCGAAGGATGCTCCTGAGGCAAAATCTATGCAAGACGTATGCCACGGGGCTCCCAATCTGTATTTTCTTTTTTGGGCTATGGGCGTATATAACCTTCGCCAGGGGTGCGAACTGGTCTATATTGTGCCACGTTCCTGGACTTCTGGCGCTTATTTCCGGCGGTTCAGGCAATACCTTTTTGACAATGCAGTACTGACTGATATTCATCTCTTTGAAAGCCGAGACAAAGTGTTTGATGATGAATCAGTGCTTCAGGAAACAATCATTGTTAAAGTTAAAAAGACCACGAGCAAGCCTGATTGTGTACATATCACAACGTCGTCGACTTCAAGGTTTGATGACGTATGTTATTTCGATGCGCCTTATTCTATAGTTGTATCTTCTGATGGCATGGTGTTTCTTGTCGCTAACAGCAATGATGCCGAGACCTTGAGAAAAATCAACGCTCTGCCGATGACCCTGCCGGCTATCAATATGAAAATGCAGACCGGTCTCATTGTCGATTTCCGTACACGCGGTGCCATTCGCAATGATATGGTTGCAGGGTCATTTCCATTGCTCTATAGTTCTCATATCAAAGATGGTCTTGTCGTCTGGCCTATCGGTAGGGAAGGTGAAGTAATACTGACAGATAAATCCTCATATCTGCAATCCAATAGTGATATGCTCATAGTGAAACGTTTTACCTCTAAGGAAGAACCTCGCCGTCTGCAATGCGGAATCTTTCTTAAACAGAAATACCGACAGTTCAAGTATGTAAGCACACAGAATAAGGTGAATTTTATAAAGTGTGATTCACCATGTATCACATACGGACTATATGTGCTGCTTAATTCGTCGCTGTATGACGCTTATTACCGAGTTTTGAACGGTTCCACTCAGGTAAATTCTACTGAAATCAATCAGATGCCGATTCCCGAGCGGAGTGTAATTGAGGCGATGGGCAGGGAGCTGATGCATCACGAGCTGTCTGTTTCAAATTGTAATGATATTCTTGACCGATGGATAAAATAGAATCAGCTAAAAATTTACTTAAGCTTATAGGTATGCCACCGCAGCAATGTGGCGATTTGTGTGCGTTGACGTTATTGGCAATGGCGCGGTTGGGGAAACGCACTCCCTGGCCACACTCAGGCAATCAATGGATCCGCATACACGATGTCATGCAATTTATTGCCGCCAAATACGGTGTCACTTATGCCGAGAATTCCCGCGAAACTTTTCGTAAACAGGCCATGCATCCTTTCCGGGTTGCCGCAATCATTGAAGACAACGGTATGCCTACCAACAGCCCTAATTACAAGTATCGTATTACTGACCATTTCCTTGAGGTTTTAAAGAATGTAATTGTGCGAAAGGATAGAATAGTAGAAACAGAATCTCTAAGACAGTTTATTGCTGACCATGAAACGCTCACCGCTATATATGCGTCAAAAAAGAATGTACGGAAAATGCCGGTGCGCATTAATGGTAATGAACTTACCTTTAGCCCCGGGGCTCATAATTTGCTGCAAAAGGCAGTATTGGAAGAATTTGCACCTCGGTTTGCTCCAGAAGCAGAGTGTTTGTATGTCGGAGATACTGTCAAAAAGGATTTGGTCTGTAAAAATGACAAACTTGTTGCGCTTGGCATAAATATGACATTGCATGATAAGATGCCTGATGTGGTGCTCTACATCCCGTCTAAAAATTGGATATACTTTATTGAAGCGGTAACATCAGTCGGACCCATGAGTGCGCAACGCGTAGTTGAAATTGATGAAATGACAAAAAATGTGAACGCCGGAAAGATTTATGTCACGGCATTCCCTGATTTGAAGACCTTTAAAAAATTCTCTGACTCTTTGGCCTGGGAAACGGAAGTATGGATTGCTGATTTGCCTGACCACATGATACACATGAATGGCGACAAATTCCTCGGTCCGCGTTGATTAGTGTTAACAAATACAGTACATTATCTATTGCGACTTAAGAATTTTGTGCTTTTTATTCCTTCGTGACCTTTTCTCTTTTTACGATTAACTCATATTCGTAAATGTCATTTGAGCGGTTGCGCCAATTATCCATTATCTCCTGCATCTCATTTAAGGTGATATTTTTCAAATGTTCTTCCTTTTCCAAGTCCCATGAATCATCGGTTATTCTTCGTCTGAGGTAAGTCACATAAAAATTCTCGTTGCCTTTTGGGGGTTCAACGTAGTGTCTTATATATAGGCCGTCGGTAATCTGTGATTTGTCGGTGATGTCTTTGTACATCACCCAGTGATTCGCGTTATTAATTACATACGTTTGCACTAACACCCATCCCCTTTCTCCCATATAGTTCATAGCGTCTACCATGCTATTGAATTTGATATTTTTACCCTTATCGTCCATCAGTTTGTAATAACGCCAAGTCGACTGATATTGCCCCAGATCTAACATGACATTAACATTCTTGTTTAAACCTAAAAGATTTGTGTATTCACCCAGGAGTTCGGCATAGACTCTATGAGGTGTTTTTAGCTCGTCTTGAGCTGATGAGGCTGTGGTATAGGCCGATATTATGATTATTGCGAGAATCAGTATATGACGTTTCATGAAAAAAGAAAAAACATGCGGGATTATTTTTCCGGGAAGAGGTCGGCGAAGATGCGGTCGGTGGCGCCTATGTTGTCGGCGATGTATTGGCCGGCGGTTTTGCCTGCGGAGGTGCGGAGGGTTGTGTCGGAGAGCAGGCGATCGAGGGTGGAGGAAGTTGTGGCGGCGTCGGTGACGCAGAATGCTCCGCCGAGGGCTATGAGGTCGCGTGCTTCCTTGAATTTGTGGTAGTTGGGACCGAACACGACTGGAATGCCGTAGACGGCGGCTTCGTTGATGTTGTGTATGCCGGCTCCGTGTCCGCCGCCGATGTAGGCCACGGATGCGTAGCGGTAGAGCGATGCGAGTTTGCCGAAGCAGTCGACCACTATGCCGCGCACGCCGGCAGGGGCGGTGCCGTTGTCGGCGATATGCTTTTCCCACTGCGACAGGGGGATTACGTTGCCGCTGACGGCATCGCACAGCGCGATGACGCGGGCTGCGTCAAATTCGTGAGGCGCGATGATGAATTTTACTTCGGGATTGGCGTTGAGCCAGGGCAGGTAGTTGGCCTCGTCGGCCTCCCAGCTGCTGCCGAATATTATGAAGGAGCGGAGAGCGTCGCCTCCGGCTATCTCGCATGTGCCGGCCATGACGTCGGTGACGCGGTCGAAGCGGGTGTCGCCGGCCACGACGGTGTTGTCGATGCATATCCCGGCGAGGAGCCGACGCGAATTTTCGTCCTGGAGATAGATGCGGTCGAAACGGCGCAGCATCTTGCGGAACATACCTCCGTAGGGGCGGAAGAATATCTGCCCGGGCCGGAATATGGCCGATATGATGTAGGCGGGTACTCCGGCTTTGGCAAGTTGCTGGAGGTAGTTGCCCCAGAATTCATACTTTATGAAGATTGCCACTGAGGGGCGTACGGTCTCGATGAAGCGTCGGGCATTGCGCGGCGTGTCAAACGGCAGGTAGGTCACCGCGTCGACAAGCGGGTAGTTCTTGCGCACTTCGTAGCCCGAGGGGGAGAAGAATGTGAGCAGTATCTTCCGGTCGGGATGCTCGCGACGCAGACGTTCGATGAGGGGGCGCCCCTGCTCGAACTCGCCGAGCGACGAGGCGTGTATCCATATCGCGCCACCCTCGGCGGGAAGTGCGGCCTGCAATCGGCTGAAAGTCTCCTTGTGGCCCTCGACCATCTTTTTAGCCTTCGGATTGGACAGGGATGCTATCCTGACCGCCGACTTGTAGAGATGTATGCCTAAATTGTAGAGGAAGTTCACGACACAGCGGGTAATGGTTGTTACTGGAGCTGAATATTGGCGCAGGCATTCTCAACGCGGCGACGTGTGGCGTCGATGCCCATCAGTTCGGTGATGTCGAACATGTGGGGGCCTTTGCATTCGCCTACTACGGTCAGACGCAGGGCGTTCATCACGTTGCCGAGGTGGTAGCCGTTGTCGCTTATCCATGTGAGGATGTTTTCCTCTGTGGCCTTGCTTTCGAGCGAGGGGAGCGATGCCATGCGGTCAACCATGGCGCGAAGTATGGCGGGAGTTTCGGGCGTCCAGCGTTTCTTTACCGATTTTGCCTCGTATTCGGTCGGGTCGACGAAGAAGAAGCGGGCCTGTTCCCAAAGGTCTTTGACGAAGTTGGCGCGGTTTTTCACCATCGCGATAGCGCGGGTGATGTATTCGTCGGAGAAATCGGCGGGGTTTACGCCGTTGGCTTCCATAACCGGTTTGAACATGGCGAGGAGCTGTTCGTCAGGCAGTTCCTGGAGGTATTTGTGGTTGAACCATTTGCCCTTCTCGAAGTCGAATTTTGCGCCCGAGCGTGAGCAGTGGTCAAACGAGAATCGGTTGATAAGCTCGTCCATCGACATGATTTCGGTGTCGTCGCCGGGGTTCCATCCGAGCAGGGCGAGGAAGTTGACTACAGCCTGCGGCAGATAGCCTTTCTCGCGATAGCCCGAGGAGATGTCGCCGCTCTTGGGGTCGTGCCATTCGAGGGGGAACACGGGGAAGCCGAGACGGTCGCCGTCGCGTTTCGACAGCTTGCCTTTGCCGTCGGGTTTGAGCAGCAGGGGCAGGTGGACGAACTGCGGCATCGTGTCGGTCCAGCCGAACGCTTCGTAGAGAAGCACGTGGAGAGGAGCCGAGGGGAGCCATTCCTCGCCTCGGATGACGTGGCTCACCTCCATCAGGTGGTCGTCGACGATGTTGGCGAGGTGGTAGGTGGGCAGGTCGTCGGCGCTTTTATACAATACCTTGTCATCGAGCACCGATGAGTTGATGGTGACCTTTCCGCGGATGAGGTCGTTGACCTCGACGTCGCGTCCCGGTTCGATTTTGAAGCGCACCACATATTTCTCGCCGGTGTCGATAAGGCGCTGTGTCTCCTCCTTGCCGAGCGAGAGCGAGTTGCGCATCGATGCGCGTGTCGACGCATCGTACTGGAAGTTGGGCGTAGCGGCGCGTGCTGCCTCGAGTTCTTCGGGGGTGTCGAACGCGATGTATGCCTTGCCGTTGTCGAGGAGCATTTTGACGTGCTCGCGGTATATGTCGCGGCGTTCGCTCTGCTTGTATGGGCCGTAGTTGCCCCCTTCGCGTACGCCTTCGTCAATGCCGATGCCGAGCCATGCGAGAGCCTCGTTGATATAATCCTCGGCTCCGGGAACGAAGCGCTGTGAGTCGGTATCCTCGATACGGAGTATCATGTCGCCGCCGTGACGGCGCGCGAAAAGGTAGTTGTAGAGGGCGGTGCGGACGCCTCCGATGTGGAGCGGACCGGTGGGTGACGGAGCAAAACGTACTCTTACTTTTCTTTCCATTACGATGTGACTGGTTATGTTGTCGACAGAATTAATTCAGTAATTTTAAATAGTCCCGACTGTGGGGATGTCGGCGGCCTGTGCCTCGGTATCGGCGTGCCCGCGACGGAGAAAAATAAAAAATGCCATCGGCTACAAAGCTGATGGCATGGTGAAAGGGAAGTGGGCGCTGAGGGATTCGAACCCCCGACCCTCTGCTTGTAAGGCAGATGCTCTGAACCAGCTGAGCTAAGCGCCCCTTGTCGGTTGAACGATGCAAAGGTAAGCACTTTTTTTGAATTACCAAAATTTTCACGAAGTTTTTTGCTTTTTTTTCAGCGGGACATCGGCGGTGATATTATCAGTAGCGCCAATAGGGATTGAAAATCAGCGCTATACGGGGCGTATGGCGATTACTGCTGAATTGAATTCAAACGCTGCATCAAATACTTTCAGTATATCGGGCCATGCCGATGCCGGGGCCACAGCTACTGAGTGGCGCTCCACTAATTGCACAACTACATCCCGGCCGTCGACTTTTGCGCTGACAATAAAACTTGCTACGGGCGATGAGATGGTCTTGTTGAGCGACGTGACACTCTCTGGGATGACTTCGTAGCCGTCGGGAACAGTGAATTTTATCGTGTGACGTTGCTGGTCGGCGCATTCCTGTATTATGCTTATGTCACGCTTACGGGCTGAACCTTTGACCTCAAGTTGTTGACCAATAAGTCGGCCGATGTTGATGAGAAGGTCGTTTCCGGCGCGTGATACCATGCCCGGAACCAATCCGCTGATGATGAGGGTTGCGGTAGGCTTGTCGGGCGTGCATCCCAGCGAAGGGGTAGAGAAGCTGATAAGTTTCGGATTGTCGCAGTTCCAGATGATTTCGGCGCGTTTCGTCATCTCTTTGCGTTGCAGTATGGCTTCATTCTCTTTGTTTCTCTCTGCAACATCCTTAGGCTCTTTTTGTCCCAGGAAGCGTGCCCATTCGGCCATGATGTCGCCGGTCGGTATAGCGCTTGCCAATATGTTTTTCCATGAGCCGGTGAAATTGACCGTTGTCGTTATTGTCAGGTCTTCGATATGGTCAGGCTCCATGGAGAGATTGCTTATCGTTTCGGTTATATTGTCTTTGGTTCCGCTGCGTGGGATGGTGAAGGGATGCGCTACCGAGTGCAGATTGTCAAGATACGGCGCTCCTTCAAATCTGAAGGCTTTCTCCGAATCATATCCTGCCGGAATTTCGCCGGGCACATACAGACGCTCCTTATATGGGAAATAGCAGGAGTCGCCTACGACGGAAATATATGTGGCATCGTTGAAATGAACAAGCCTGTCGACAGGAGCGGCACTGCGCGGCGACGTCACGGCCACTCGTCCCGGCAATACCGTCGACATATTTTCAAGCAGGCGTGAGAACGATTTGGCGAATTGGCGGTCGGACAGCTTCTCATTATGCTTCATGCAGGAGAAATTCAGCGCCACGTAAGCCGCATCGATGATTTCACGTTCGGACGCGTCAGGATGGTTCTTTTTCCATTGTTTCATGATGCCTTCAGCTTCGTCAATCGATTTTTTGGGATATTTTCCATCCTTTACGGCGCAGGCTATGTCCTGTAGCAGTTGTGCGGGAAGAGGTGTGCGCACACCTCCGGGACGGGCTGATTTTGGCACATAGCCGAGTCGTCCGGTGTTGTTGAGGATATAGATGTCGAGATACGGCATCTGACGTGCTTTTGAAAAAAACAGCTCGGTCTGCTCGATAGCCTCGATTCCTGACATGTGAAGCGACAGATGGTTCACTCCGCCCTCGGTATTGTCTAATTTTAGGGCAGGCGCACCGTTATAATTGGCATATTCCAATGCAAGCGAGGGGGGTGAGGATATTTCGACCAGGAAATCTTTTATGGGGTATGGCTTGAAAAAGTCAATTTTAATCGCCGGCAATGACTGTTCCTCCATAAAATAATCTATATAGTAGAAATAATCGAGTATGACTCCGGGTTCCAGACCCGGAATGGCAATCTTATACTCGGCATCTTCGTTGTTTTTGCCTTTGGTGACTGTGAGAGCTTCGTCCATATTTATATTTTCGACAGTCTCGTCAGGCTTTATCAGACGTGCGCCAAAAGCAGGCTTTAAAGACATGAGCGTATAGCCGTGAACTTCATTTTTTTTAGGGATTGGCAGCGTCACCGAGTTGAAATTGTCTATCGCCGACCGGTCGAGAATTTTCACCATTGTCCTGTCGAAATCCACAGCATTTATGGCGTTGTTGTTTCGGTAGCCGGTTATCAATTCTTTCATGACGTTGGTGCTTTCGTCATGCAAAGCATCGATTTTCCTGTATCGTGCTATATAGACAGCCCCTTTGTCTTGATATATAGAGTCAGACAGGTCGGCATCCGGATTGAATTGCGGCAAATCCATGCCCCATACTGTTGCGGCTGCTTTGTCGTAAAATGTTTTGTCGATGTCCGCACGAACTTCATGCGGCACGACAACAGCAAGGAGTAATACCGGAAGTATTCTGAACCATAACCGTAAATTTTTCATAAGTATGTTGTTTAAAGCGTTTTTAATACTATGTTGGAAGAGCATGCGTCGATGAGGCGTGCTAAATCGGCATTGTATTCCTCCATCATATTGTTGGGTACGACGGGTTTCTTGATAGCGATTACCAGTGAGCGGGTGATGGAATGTCTATCGTCGGCCGTACTGCCGGTCACCGCACCTGTCAGCCAATCGTTTTCAATTTCGCAATCCGGCGGGAGGTCACCCAGCGACATGTCGTGCGGCACTTCCAGGCTCACTGTGCAGCGCAATATCGCGGGAAAGCCGATGACGCCGTCGGATACACGGTTGGTCATGTCGAATTTCAGGTTTTCTATGCGTGTTGCGATTGCCAGGTCTACGTAGGAGGTAGAACCGGCATTTTTTATCGCTGCATGTATTGTCGCAGTGCCGGAGAGAAGAGTGGAATCGACCGCGTTTGTGTAAATGATGTTTTCCGGTTTGGAACCCGGCATGGCGGAGCAGAATGTACGCTCATAGAACTCTTGTCTCAGTCCCGGAGGATATTCGTCGGCACGCTGCCGTATAAAGTTGTTGAATGTTCCCGAATAGCACTGTGTGCTTTTGGCCAAGAGTCTGTCGTCATCAACGGTCAGCGTGATATGTTCCGAGCGTACATTCCTGTGCGGCGGACAAGGCGGCAGCCGCCGTATGATGCAATGGTCGGGAGTATCCTCAATCATAGCCTCACGGCCGGCAAGCGCGGCCGGCGGATTGTCGAGAGAACTGTAGCGGGCTGTCCCGTCAAGGAATATTATACTGTCGGACGGGAGCATGACGGCCGTAATCATGTGGTTGCCTGATGATACATTGGGGACCGTGCTCCAGTCTGTGCCTACGTCGGGAGTCCCGATCCACACAAGACGGGCGTCTATGCCGAGTGACCGGAGCATATTGCGTGTAAGCAGGGCACTTCCCTTACAGTCGCCGAACCGTTTGCGCAATACTTCCGACGCCAGGTCGGGGCGGTGGCCGAATTCGCCGTGTTCCACTGCCAGATAGCGAATCGTGGCGTGTACGAAATCATTGACGGCTTTTATCTTTTCGGCGTCGGTGTGACATTCCGATGTAATTTCTTTTGCTTTGGCCGTGACTGTCAGGGCACCAGGGTCGTCGGTCGGAATATAGTCGAGCAAGTAACGGTAAAGGTCGTCGGTATCGGCGAAATGTCCCAGCAAAAGTATCTGCGGAGCTGTCACATTTATTGACGGCGCATCGGCAAAGCGTTTATTTTTCTTCAGGTTGGTCAGTGTGTATGTCACGATGCGTTTGTCGCCGTGTCGCTCCTCCGCTACTGTGTATTTCCCCTCAGGCATATTGCGTGGCTCCAGTCTGTAGCGATGAGAGAGGCATTCGGGAATTTCGATTTTCACCACAGCCTTTTCTATATCGTAGATCTGATATATTAGGAGCTTGCCCATGAATTCAGGTTTCTTGTATGTGCGCTTCACCGACACTTTTGCTGTCGCTCCCTTTTTAGGTAATGATGCGGTTACAAAACAGGCTTTTGAATCGGAGAAAAACTCGTCGCCGATAAACGAGCTGTAAGTGACATTACCCCCTGAAGCCTTGTTGATAGAGATGTAGTCATCATAATATGCCATGGCCAAAGCTTTGTCAGCGTTTCGGTTGGCTCTGAATATATATTGTGTGGAATTTTTTATCTCTTTAATCCCGGTCCCTGATTTATCGGGGATTAGCCTGACATATTCCGTCAATTCCTCGATTACTACATTTTCGCTCGGTTCTGATTCCGCGAATGTCAGTAACGGGAATAAAAGACAAAGATATATGATAAAACCCTTTTTCATGTGAGAGGCGGTATTTGGAGTTTTCAAGGGAATAAATATTAGGTAATAGCAAATATAAGTTAAAAAATAGGAAAAACAATAGTATGATACTAAAAATATATTTGTCTTTACAAAAAAGTATCGTAAAGTATGATAATAAAAGGTGAGCGGCATCGCTTATGGGGGAGTGCGATGCCGCTCGGGGGTTGGTTGGGTTGGGTTGGGATTATGTGGGCGAAGATGGATTCGAACCACCGAAGGTATAAACCAGCAGATTTACAGTCTGCCCCATTTGGCCACTCTGGTATTCGCCCGGATGAAACGGCTTCCCGTTTCATTTGTGGTTGCAAATATACGCATTATTTTTTAATAATACTATATCTTTGAAAAATTATGCTGATTTTTGCAACTGGAGTTATTTTTATTTGTTTTTCCGAGTGGTAATGCTATGTGGCGAATCAGTTGGTCACGCTTACTGTTTCATAATTGGACTGGCGTATGGTCACTCCGGCACGTTGAGCTTCGTGGCGCGTCTTTCGCATTTCCGACTGGGCGTTGCGGAGCAGCCTTTTCAATTCCGAGTAGTGATGACGCCAATAGCCGTCGGAAGTACCTGAGGTGGCTTGACCGCCTTTTGACGTACGTGTGCCTCCGCGCGTAAGTGCTTCATACTGTGACTTCGCTTCGCGTTCCCATCTGTCATATATATTTTGGTAGGTTGAAGCGTCGACGTTGCGCTTGCCAGTGCTGTATGCGGTGTTGTCTGACCGGTCTCCGTCGCTGTAACCGGTTCCTGAGTAACTGTTGCCGAAATCGGAATTGCCGTTCAATCCGCTGACAAATCCGTCAAATGCGCTGTTGCCGCCGCCAAACTGGCTGAGCCCTTCGGCAAGCACGGAGAAGAAGTTGGACACGTTTTGTGCTCTTTGGGAGCGCTCACGGTTGACAAGCGTCGAGTAGTTGGACGCACCCTGATTGCTGCCGCAATTCTTTGACCGCTCATAAAACATTTTGGCGTTGTCATAGTCGCCGGCTTCCTCATAGATAAATCCTATGTTGCAGTATGCTGCGCCGAGTACCTTTTTGTCGGATGCCGAGCACAGTTCGATGCATTTGGCATACGCCGTGAGTTTGTCTTCGGTAGAACCGGTACAGTTGTATGCTTCGTTAAATGCCACTTCCGGTATCGATGGCGTCTCTACTCCGTTTTCGTCAATAGTAGTTTCGTAACCCAGACGTTTCACTCGTGTTTTCCCGTGCAGCGAGTATCCGTCCATTTCATCGTAGGCTATGCCGTTGAGCAATCTGCCTGTCGTGGTGTTGATGAGATAGTACTTGCCGTCACGTACAGCCATTACCGTCGGGTCTTCGTGGAAAATACCTATTTCGGAAAATTGCGGTGAAATCAGTTCACGGCCTACTATGTTGATGAGACCCCATTCTTTCCCGTTGCGTACCCTGAAAATCAGTTCCTCATCTTTATTGTAGCCGCAGGTCACAATCTCATCGTATGGATCGACAGTAACCTGAATACCGAGGTAGTTGTGGAGATGGTATTTCTTTTCGCCCTTCTTGCGACAGATGAAATAAATTGAGTTGTCAATTATTTCATCATATACTTCGGTGGAGATACCTCCGGCAGGATTGTCGGGGTTGACAAAATGCCTGCCTACAGTACGTGGCGCGGCGCCCTTTTTCTTGCCTTTCTTACTTTTTGCGCCTGCAGTTTTGCCTTTGACGTCCTCCACACTCACCAGTGAGTATTTTGTGGCAAGAATATCTATTTTGCTATCCGGGTCGATACCTAACTGAGCCATGTTCCTTTCGACAGCGCGGCGTGCGGTCTCGTTCAATTCCGTGATGCGGCTGACGGCGATACCTGTCAATTCGCCCGAAGTAAGGCGTGGCATCACTTTTTTCTTGAAATCTTTGAGAAATGCCTTGGCTGCTTTCTGGGGCGTGTCATGCTTGGGAATCGAAATCTCTTGCCCGTCGATGAAATAAACACCGTATTTATCGTTCCGGGAATTGCGTGCTGTGAAAAAGAGTCCCCGGTAGGCACTGCTCTTCAGACCGTTTTTCTCAAAAGCCTTCTCCCAGTCGCCGGCATAGTTGAAACTGCTGTCACTCAATGGAAGTATCTGATACAGATGGTCGGGGAAGAAATTGTTGCCGTCGGCATCGTATGCGTCAAAAGCCAGGCTGTAGCTCCCGATTCCGATGTAAATATCGGCTTTATACAATGAGTCGCCGATTTCACCGCCGATTCTTACGCGAGATATTTTATTTATACCGTGGCGGCTTGTACTTAATGGCCGCAGCGTACCGTCAAGTATCGCCGCGTTGTGCGACACCGAGTCGATGCCGAATAGCATCCCGTCCTCCAGCCTGAGTCCTTCTACTTCGGGGGTACATGCTTTTCCGGTGATGTCGGCGATATATCCGCGGTTGTTCTGAGTCCTGACTAAGATGGCTCCTTTGTAGAATGATGAAGGCACGCCGAGAAACGACAGCTCCGTAATGAGGCTGTGGTAGCAGTTCATCAGTCCGTAGTGTATGCCGTCGAATGACACGGCCGCATAGTCATTGACCATCGGCCCGGCGTAACTGTACAACGGCATGAAACTCCACTCGCCGTCGGCCTGACGGTAGCCGTATGTGCCTGTGCCGCAGCGGGCCGGAGTAAGTTTCTTATACTCGGCGCAGATGGTTGATGCGGAGATAAGAAGTACGGCCAGAAAGATAAGAAACCGTTTCATATATTTTAAGAGAGAGTTTTATTCCATGTTGCGGATGCGCTGTACGAAGTCGTACATTCGTATGGCGGCTTCGGCGGCTTCGGCGCCTTTGTCGCCGGCGGGGCCTCCGCAGCGGTCGAGGGCGTCCTGCTCGGTGTCGACGGTGAGCACGCCGAATATCACCGGGGTGTCGCAGTCGGCATTGAGTGCCGTTATGCCTTGCGTCACCGACTGGCATACGTAGTCGAAATGGGGAGTGCCGCCGCGTACCACGCAGCCGAACACTATCACCGCGTCATACATCGAGGTCTCTATGAGTTGCGAGGCTGCGAACGTCAGTTCCACTGCGCCGGGCACTTCAAACACGTCGATATTGTCATCGCTGATGCCCTGTGCCTTGAATGTGGCGAGGGCGCTTTCGGTAAGGGCGCCGGTGATGTGGCCGTTCCAGAGGGCTTTGACTATCGCCACCTTGATGTCGGCGGCTTGGGGGAGTGGTGCTATGGGTGTTGATGTAGACATTTTGATTGGGATTTATAGGATTTTATCAATGGCGTCGGCGAGCAGGGAGGCATCGTCGAGATGTGAATAGTCGTCGACGTAGTATGCGAAGTTCTCGCGGCGCGCGCGTTCGGGGTCGTTGTGGCTGAAAAGCACCTGAAGGTCAGACGGGAGGGTGATGACACGGCCGGAAATCTCGAGGTTTTCGTAGACGTAGGGCATCACTTTGGTTATGCGCTTTATGCGGTCGTCGGCCACGTCGGGCACGTAGACTATTGTCGCTTCGCGCTCGGCCACATTGGTCATGAACGACCACAGCTGGCGGCGTATGCGCTGGTCGACGGCGAGATAGCCGCCGAATACCACGATGTCCTCCCGCTCCACGCGCGGCCAGGTTATATCGAATCCTTCGCCGTCGTCCTGAATGCCGTAGCGCGATGATGTGCCGTCGATATTCAGCACTACGGGCGTCTTGGCGATATGGCGGTCGGACTTGGAGATGTCGACGCCGTCGGCGGTGAGTGCGTCGGCTATGATGGCGCCGATCTTGTCGGTGCCCAGTTCTGACAGGAATACCACTTCGCGGCCTTTTGCCGCAAGCGAGCAGGCGGCTCTCAGGAGCGCACCTCCGGGCCGCGTGGCTGTGGGCGAGCATCCCTTGAAGTCGATTTCAAGCCATGACTCGCATATAATGATTATTTTACCTTTCATCGGATAAGGAAATGTGTCTTTACGTATGATGCTCAGGAGTTTCTCGATATGTGTCCGAGGTAACCTCCGTGGTGGCGCTTGGCGTAGTCGGCGCGTGTGAAGCCGATGGCCTGCATCACGTTCACCACCAGAATGTCGCCAATCACTGTCATCATGGTGGTCGAGGTAGTGGGCGTCAGGCCGAGAGGGCAAACCTCAGGCGCACCGCCGGTGAGGATGGTGACGTCGGCTATGCGGGCAAGCTCGCTGTCGCCGTTGCCGGTGATTACTATGATGGGAATCGAGGGGATGAGAGTGCGGGCGAGGGCTACGAGGTCGATGATTTCGCGGGTCTTGCCCGAGTTGGATATGAGCAGCAGAGCGTCGTTGGGCTGAAGCAGGCCGAGGTCGCCGTGCTGGGCTTCCGACGGATGCAGGTTGACGGCCGGAGTGCCTGTCGACGAGAATGTCGTGGCAATGTTCATGGCTATCTGTCCGGCTTTGCCCATGCCCGAGGTCACGAGCTTGCCGCCGCGGCGGTTGACATGCTCCACTATCAGTTCGACGGCACGGGCGTAGGCGTCGGTCACCGGTATGCTGAGTATCGCTTCGCTTTCGGCGCGTAATATCTCTTTGATTGAATCGGTTAAATTTTCCATTGGTTTTTCGGCTTTTGTCAATGCCATTGGCAAAGTTACGAAAAATCAGACATACTCAGAAAAGATAACACTATATTTTCACGGCCGGGGGTTGACAAAATGACAGATTGCCACGCAGCCGCATCAGTTGCCGGTGACGGCGATGCGGTGGGTGAGGGTGTTGCTGACATTGTCGCCTTCGCGTATCGACGCGCGGTAGAGGTAGATGCCGCGGGTCACGCGGTGGCCGGCACGGTCTTGCAGATTCCATGTCACGGGGCTTGTCAGGTACATGTCGCTGCGTCCGTTGGTCACCGATTCCCATACGGGCTGTCCGAGCATGTCGTAGATGGAGATAGTGACTTCGACCTGAGCGTCGGGACGGTCGTGCGACAGATAGAAGTTGGCCTGCACCGATGCCGGATTGGCGTCGGAGTATACGTCGTAGAGCACCGGGGCGCGGTCGGGCGACACGTAGAAATCTATCGTCTCGGAATTGGAATTGTCCGATGTGTCCCAGATGCGCAGGCGCAGCGAATGGGCGCCCTCCTCGAGTTGCGGCAGCTGGTATGCGATGATGCCGGAGGGGGAGCCGTCGGCCGCCGGGGTGTAGTATTCCGCCACGTCGGAGTAGCTGCGGTTGCCGTCGATGAGCACGTTCATCTGGTGGCCTACGCCCGAAGTGTTCATGTTGATGCCGCGGTTGTCGGCAATCTCGGCTATGAGCATCGGGGTGGCGTTGACCTGGTCGCCCGAACGGAACGACGGATGGTTGAGGTATATCGATTTGATGACGGGGGGTATGGTGTCGCTGACACTCTCGTCGGTGCCGAACACGTAGAACCCGCGGTTGGCTCCTGCCGCATAGTCCGCTGTCATGCTGCCTGCGTCGCTTTTGGCCACGAGGCTGATGGTGGCTTCGCGGAAGTTGTTGGATATGCTTGACGGCATAGCCACGTGCACTTTGAAGCGTCCGGCCTTTACCGAGTCGTTGCCGGCGAAAAGTCGGTTGCCGTGCTGCTCGAACGTGACGGCTTTTCCTACGGGCACTCCGTCCTTCTCGCCGCCGTTGGCGAGCGTGGTTATGCTGTATTCGGCGTCATAGAGCGTCGAGGCTATGGTGCCGTTGAATCCGGTCATGGTATTCCCGTCGCTGTCGAGCACACGTCCCTCCACAGTCACGTTCTGCCGTGCCTGCATTATGGCCTGCTCGTCGCCACCCGGTTCCGTGCCGTTGATGAGGTCGACCACAATCTCCTGTTCAGGCATGGCCGGGCGCATGGCCGGGTCGCCCATGAGTATGTAGCGCAGCTTGTTGGCGTCGGACATCATGACGCCGCTGTTCGACACTTTTGACGAGTTCTTGGCACGGCGGTATATCTCGCCTATGGTGAGACGGCGTCCGTCGCTGTCGCGGGTGAACATGTTGCGCCCCATGGCCCGCGACATGTAGGCGTTTTCCGATATGTAGACCGGACGGTTGGCCGAAACCTGTGCGATGCAGCCGCCCGATTCGTGCGCCCACATAAGTTCGCCGGCCGATACGGCATTAGCGTCCCAGCGCAGGAAATCACACGTGGCGGCGAAGAATATGGGCCATTTGCGCAGGTACATGTTGTTGATGTCGTTGAGCTTTAGGAGTCCTTCATGCGTCAGGGAGGTCGTGTTGGCGTGCCCGATGTACATCCACCATGCCACCCCCTCGTCGAGGGTCTTGAACATGAAGTCGCGTGCCTGCGGGTAGCCTTGTCCGGTCAGCGGGTAGGCATCGGTGTAGAGCTTGGTGTGGGTGGCGTTGTCTCCGCCGTTGGCAAGCATGTCGTTCCAGGCGTCTTCCATCTGGTACATGTGTATGCCCGAATCCTGGTCGTCGGCTATGAGCATGGTGCGGTTGCGCCATGTGCCCGACGGCATTTTGGTGGAGTAGGCTATGACTTTGTCGACGGCAGCTTTGGCGGCTCCGGCCGAAGTGACCGGCATACGTCCGACGCCTATGCACAGATAGTCGGAAGCCATGGTGTTGCCTGAATTGTCGCGCAGGAAGGCGAATATGTCGTCGGTGGTGTATGAGTCGATGTCGGTTTCCCCCTTTTCCGATTGCCACAGCGGCATCAGCGGGTAGTTCAGTGATTTCACGGCTACGGATATGCGGCGGTTGTCGAAACTGCCGCGGCCCATGAACAGTGCGTATTTGAGCTTGCGTTCCGATGAGTCGGAGCGGTCGTAGAGCATCTTGAGCATCTTGCGGAACGCGTTGACGTCGCGGCTTCCCGATGCGAATTCATTGAACACATTCTCCTGGTCGACCACAAGCACGCGCATGTCGTCGTTGTCACGGTGGAAATCGGCGAGGCGCTGCGCTTCGCTCATCCATGTCGACGGAGTGAAAATCACCATGTCGGGCACCTCCTCTCCGTGGAGGTTCTGATTGGACACTGCGGCTGTGTATTTAGGCTCGGGGAACGATGCCGAGGGTTCGAACGCCACGTAGCGGCGGATACCGGTATAGTCGTTGGTCCAGCTCATGGTCGTCCCTGACAGCCCTGTATTCATGCTTACGACTGACAGCGGCGACGTCACGTCCCACACCACTGTCGATGCCGAAGCCCCTTCAAGCGCGGCCTGGTTGCGGCGGAGCGAGAAGCATATCTGCGAACCCGACATGCGCAGGTGACGCGTGTAGTTGACCGAGAGGTAGTCGAGATGGGCGGCCGATACAGTGCCGGCGCGGTTGTAGGTCACGCCGATGGTTAGCTTGTCGCCCGGCGCACGGAAAGTCTTTGTGGTGACGGAGGCGCGGTAATTGCCGTGGTCGGTGGAGTTGGATCGGATTACATCGGTGCCGGAATAAGGGAGCTCGCTGTCATTGGCCGTGAGGCTGACTGAGGTCTCCGACGTGGCGGTGGCGATGAATGAGCATGCGAGCCATACGTCGGTGTCCTCCACCACGTCCTTCAGCTCGAAATTGAATTTGCGTGTCGGCGTATAAAGGAAATCCTCGCCTCCGTATTGCTGCCCTGTGGGAGCGACGCTCACGAGGTCATTCTCATGGAATATATAGTCGGTGAACGAAGTTTCCGGAGCTGACGCCGAGCCTGTGCCTTCCGACGGGACTGGGCGGTCCTCTCCGTCGCAGTCGCTCACGAAATAGTAGCCTTCGTCGGTGAAGGCGTTCTGCTTCGGACGTATGTGGCTCCCTGTGTGGACTACCGGCGACGTGACTCCCTCGGCATAGAAAAGCAGACCGCGGTCAGTGCGGAGTGTCTGGACCATGGGGAGGTCGTCGATATAAGTGTCGGCCGACATCCTGTCGGGGAGCTGGCGGCCGCCGTAGCCGTAGATGTGCACTTTCGAGGGGTCGGAAAATCCCATTCTCCGCATCTGCGAGTTGCTCAGCAGGTACATGCCGTCTTCTGTCACGCTGATTTTAGCCCAGCGTCCGGTCGACATCCGTGAGTTGTCGGCGTAGGTCGACAGGTCGAAAGCATTGGCTGACGGGGCCGCGAGGGCGACGCACAGCGCGATTGCCGACGCGGCGATTGATTTTATGTTTTTTATAGCGTAAAGTATAGTCATATATGTTGCGGTGATGGACACTTGGTGGTCTGTTCTTGCCGGTGCGCGGCCGATAGTTCTTTTACTTATAAAGAACGGTAAAAATCTGTTTTTATTGTGTTTAAATCGACTTTGCCGTTCACTCCGTCGACATTGCCGCGGTGGGAGTACTGCCACATCACCCATTCCATCCCGTTCTCAGGCACCGTGAACGAGCATATCCAAAGCGGATAGTGGCTGAAATTCTCCTTCAGGTAACGGTTGTAATCGTCTTTGTTGGAGTAGAGTATTATGTCGATTTTTTCTTTGTCGAGATGGTGCAGCATGGTGCGCAGACGCGATATTATCATCGATGCCTCATGGCCGTCGGGATTGCCGAACCGCTCGATGTCAATTACTACCGGGAAGTCGAAGGTGCGGTTGCGCAGCGAGTGCAGCAAGTTGATGGCCTGCAGCTCGCCGTCGGTGTCGAAGCGGAAGAAATGGTATGCCCCGACCTTGAGGCCAGCGGCACGGGCGCGTCGCAGGTTGTCGGTGAACATGGCGTCCTTGAAGTCAGTGCCTTCCGTGGCTTTTATGATGGCAAAATCATAGCCTGCTTTCCTGACGCGGCCGAAGTCGATGTAGCCGTTGTGCGCCGATATGTCGATACCTCTCACCGGATATAGTTTTGCGTCGGGCTCGAGCGGCGGCGTATTGGCTATGTACTGCCTGTAGGCATGAATGAAGCCGCACACCGCAATTATTGATGTGACGACTATAGCTATCAGAAATCCTACGCGCCTGTTCATGCTTTTCAGCTGTTATCGAATCGTTTTATCTTATTTCTCATGCATGCTGTTGCCGTTTCTGTCGCGTTTCCGCATGATATATTCGGCGATTTTCGCTATTGCGAACACCGCGGCCATGATGATGACTATGAGCGCCGAGCACGGCACCTCGATATAGCAGGAAGCCAGCAGTCCGCCTACGCTGCACACCACTGACACGACACACGATGCCGCCATCAGCCGGTTGAGACGGTGATAACGGGTCTCGGCTATCATTTGCGGCAGCGACAGCATCGACATCAGCAGCATGACGCCCACGAGCTTGATGGTCAGTACTATGGCTATTGCTGTGAACACTGTCATCGCTGTGGTTATAAACCCTGTGCGCAGTCCGCTGACGCGGGCGAAATCGCGGTCGAAGGCGCATATCACAATCTTGCTGTAGAATGTCGCGACAAAGGCTAAGAGCAGCACGGTGAAGATAGCAAACGCCCATAGGTCGGCCTGCGATATTGTCAGTATGTTGCCGAACAGGAATGAGTTGAGCTCGGGCACATAGCCGGGAGTCAGGAACACGAACAGCACGCCGGCCGCCATGCCCAGTGACCACACTACGGCTATCGCGGAGTCCTCCCTGACGCTGTGGCGCGACGACATCCACTCCACACCGACCGACGACCCTACGGCAAACACTCCCGCCATCAGTAGGGGGTTGATGCCCGTGAAGTATCCGAGTCCGAGACCGCCGAAACAGGCGTGCGTGATGCCGCCCGCTATCGCCACGAGCCTCCGGGCGAAGATATAGGTGCCGATGACCGATGAGGCCACGGCTATAAGCGTGATGCCTATTAGCGCATTCCGGAAAAACTCGTAGTCAAACAATTCCATTCTTTTTCGGTAAAACAGTCGTTGTTGAAATTCTGGCGCGGGTGTAGCAAAATTCTGTTTTTTACCGCGGTTAAAAACCGCGGCTACTATGTATCTGATTTGCAGGATGCTTTGCGTAGTAGCCGCGGTTTCCAACCGCGGAAGATGGCGTTCTGAAATTTATATCACTACTTTCTCCACGCGTGAACCCTGGCGGCGGATGTAGATGCCGTTGGCGGGATTGTCGACGCGTATGCCCTGAAGATTGTAATATTCCACCGGAGCATTGGTGTCGTCAGCCTCGATACCGTTGATGCCCGATTGCGTCAGGTCTACCTCTACGGCGTTGGAAGCGGCTGATTTCTGTCCTTCGCTGTTGACTGCGACGACACTGTAGCGGTATTTGGTCTTGTCGGCGGGAAGATTCTCGACACGCACCGTCGTCGCTCCCGATGTCGACAGGCTGTTGTAGGCCGGAAGCACCGTCGCGGCTCCCGAGGAATATGTCACAGAGAAGTCATCGATGGCAAGGTTGCCGCTTCCCTCTTTGTTGTAGACGAGCTTGAGCTGGTACACATCGTTGCGGTCGAGGTCGTAGCTGACGGTCTCTCCGGCGTTCATGTTCCATGAAGTGAAGTCATGCAGCACGGTTTCCGTGCTTCCGCTGACGGCGTAGAGCGAGGCGGTATTGCTGTCCATCGATGCTCCGCGCGCCCAGAACGAGATGCCCGAGATGGCGCTGTCATATTTTGGCGTCATTACGTAGGCTCCGGCCTTATTGAGCTTAAGTGCGGGCGCCGATGCACCGAAATATCCTGTTGAACTCGTGCCGTAGCTGTCGGTTGCGCTTGAACTCCATCCGGTGGCATGTGTGATTGACGAGCCGCTGCCGAATGTGTTGGTCTCAGTCTTGGCTACGCCGTCGGTCACCGACCATACTGTCAGCAGGTAGTCGGCGGCTCCGTCAACCGCGCTCCATGAAGCGACGAAGAAGCCGTTGCCCATCTCGTTGCTTCCGGGCTGTACGGCCACAGGGCTGTCGATGGCCGGAGCGCCGCCGCATACGTCGAAGGTAATGACGCCGTCATTCTCGGCGATGCCGGTGATGGGCGTGTTGAGCGATGCGCCCGCCCATGTCTTCATATTGGGTGTGGTGTTGTCGGTGAACGATGTATACTGGCCCAACGTGCCGGGGAAAGCCCAGTTTCTTGTTGCGGATGCATTGTTGCCTGCCGGGTTGTTGTTGGCCTCCTCGATGTCGACATACTGGTGGCTCTTGGTGTTGTTGACGGCATTGTTCCTCCACACGGTCGAATTGTAGTCGATGTGCCATATCAGCATTCCGTGGCCGGGGAGATATTTGTCCCAGCCCTGCTGCTGGCGGTTCTCCAGAAGGAAAAACTCGGTGCTTTTCGATGTCGGTATGAGGCAGCCTTCGTTGCTCTTCTCGATATGGCCGAGTTCAACCGAACGAGGAGTCCTGTCGAGCACTATCGGGTCAATCCATCCCATGGCGTTGCGCTCGAAGATGGAGTAGGTAGGAGGCGTGCGCCCGTTGTTGTTGTAAGGACCGTAGTCCATCACCGACCATTGGCAGGGTGTATAATATGCGCTGCTTGATGAGGTATGGTAGAGGTCGGGAAGCCCCATCACGTGAGAAAACTCGTGCACGAAAGTGCCGATGCCGTCGGGATTTGTGTTCTCCCACTCGTTGGAGCAGGCGTAACGGCTTATTTTCACCCCGTCGAGTGTCAGCGCTTTGCCTGCGCTGGCGAGGTCCCACTGGTGCGGCCATACGGTGTCGTCGGAGCCGTAGCCTGCTTCACCCTGGCCGGCGTAGAACACGAACACATTGTCGACATATCCGTCGCCGTCGGTGTCATAGTCCTTGAAATTAATCTGGCTGTCGAGCAGTTTGCAGCCGTCGATTACCATCTGCTCCGGACGCAGGTCGTCGCCATAGCTGTCATTGCCTCCGTAATAAGCCTGCTTGTTGGGGAGCGTGACCGGGCCGTACACATCGAAATCGGGCGTGAACTGACCCATCGATGCATCGGCAAACCATTCGGTGACCGACCCCGTGCCGTTATAATCGGAAAATCCTTTTTCGTTTACCATGCGCCTGAAGTAGTCGCCGGCATCGTAGCTGCTGTTGAATTTCACATCGGAATATTCGACGAGTATAATCAGTCCCTTGGGCGAGCCGGTTTTGGGAAACGTCGACCCCGGGAATAATCCTATACCTGATTGTGCGGGGAGTGAGGCTTTGCCCCTGGGCGGCGCATAGCTGCGTTCCCCTTCGCGCGGTGCGATACGCGACATTCGCGCTGTTTTCGACATCGCTTCATTCAATTCCTCCAGGTTGATTGCCGATACAAATGCCGACTGCGAAGCAGTGCGGTCAGCTGCGTCGGTTGCTTTCATATCGGATGCGGCCATGCGTCCGCTCGCTGCATCTACTTTGGCAAAATAATATCCGTTCTGCCGGTTGCCGACCACAATCTGCCCGTCGTCGGTAAGGAAATATTTATTGAATTCATCGCCGGCGCGGGTAAGTGTAAGCTGCGTGCCGTCAGGTTGCGTCGCTATGAACGTGGTGCGTTTGGCCGGAACTGCCATGGCGCATATCGCCGTAGCCATTAAGCCGGTAACTGCAAAGTAACGTAACTTCTTCATGATTTTATGATAACGATTTGTTGGTTTGTAATGAATTTAATCTCTCCGCCCGGTAATTGCACGCACAATAATATATGCCTTACATCATGCCTGAAGCGCAGACGGGTAACTGACAAAGTTAATGAAATATTCTAAAAAAACAGATATATACCCCTCTTTTAACTACACTTTTAACAAAAATAGCATAAAATAAGGCATAAAAATACGAACGAAATTGTATGTACGCAATTCAATGCCGTTTACTTAAGCTGAATTGAGTGGAGCGGGGGCGTCCCGCCCCCGTGGTAACTTTCGGTGTATAAGAATAATACCACGGGGGCGAGACGCCCCCGC
>CEAC01037761.1_pt1 | contig 66431 bp, 61 predicted proteins | sample 557411 | NCBI WGS metagenome assembly CEAC01 (sample SAMEA3182094, study PRJEB8094) | gut metagenome | biome: human; feature: gut; material: Stool; isolation source: human stools | place: Canada | collected 2012-02-21
GGGCGAAGCCCGCGGGTTTTGGCGAAGCCGAAACGGCCTGCGGCCCGTATCCTGCGCCCTGCAGAGAGTATAGAGGAGCCCCGGTCGCGCAAACCGGGGCTTTGGTGTATCTCTATGGCTGGGGGTAGGGCCATGGCGGCGTGATATAATCGCAGAGGATGGTGTAAAGCGGAGAGAAAATATCCTCCAGGTAGTGGGGAGCGGTGCTGCGCAGCAGGGTGGGCAGCTCCCGGCACAGCGGCAGCGAGCAGACCGCGGCAGTGCCGCCCTCGCTGCTGATAAGCCGCAGGGAGCCGCCATGGGCTTCCAGCACCCGGCGGGCCAGCGGCAGGCCCAGCCCCGGTGACTGATACGGCAGACCGTCCTTATCGTGGGAACGGTAGGGGGTAAAGACCTCCTCCAGCTGCTCCGGCGGGATGCCCCGTCCCTCATCGAGGATGGTGAGGATGGCCTGATCCCCGGCCACACTGCCCCGCACCGTTACCGGAGCGACCGCGTCATCAGCGGCGTCCAGGCCATTGCAGATGAGATGCAGAATAGCCCGCATAAGCATTTCGGCATCTCCCCGCACCATGTCATTCTCCTCCGGGAGATCGTAGCACAGGGTACGGCCATTGGCGCCCAGCAGCAGCCGGGTGCTCTCCAGGCACTCCTGTAGCTGCTGCCACAGCGGGAACACCGCGGCATTGGGGGGCAGTTCATAGCATTCCACCGTGCTCAGGCTATCGGCCAGGCGCAGCAGGCGGTAGCCATCCCGCAGCAGCACCTCCAGCTCCTGCCGCAGGTAGGGGGTCAGCATTTCCTCGTGGGCGGCGATGGCCCGGATGCGGGTGAACAGATCGGTAAGGGGGCGGCGCATGGCTGCGGAAAGCGCCAGGGTATCCTGCGGGGTAAGATCCAGCTGATCCTGTGCCATGGGGCCGCCCTCCTTTTTCGACAAATTTCGACAACATCATCTTACCATAAATTAACGGCGCTGTCACTCCTTTTTTAGCAAATGGAGCAAATCTCTACTATTATTTCCGTTATGGCGCCCGCAAACAGGCCAAAAACCAAATAATCGTTGCCAAAGGGGGAATAATTTGTTATACTTCCGGGGGAAAAGCACTTGCAGTTTGCAAAAGAATGTTATAAAATAAACAATGTAAGGCATAACCCCCTAAAAAAACTATAAGGAGAGATTTTTTATGGCAATCAAGATCGGTATCAACGGATTTGGCCGTATCGGCAGACTGGTATTCCGCGCCGCCATGGAGCAGCCGGAGAAGTACGAGGTGGTTGCGATCAACGATCCCGCCATCAACCGCGACTACATGGTTTACATGACCAAGTACGATACCATTCATGGCCGCTTTAATGGCACTGTGGAGATCAAGGACGAGAAGTTCACCGTCAACGGTAAGGCCATCGAGGTCTTTGACCTGATGAACCCCGCTGAGATCCCGTGGGGCAAGGTAGGCGCTGACTATGTAGTGGAATCCACCGGCGTATTTACCACCACCGAAAAGTGCAAGGCCCACCTGGAAGGCGGCGCCAAGAAGGTCATCATCTCCGCCCCCGCCAAGGATGCTGAGACCCCCACCTTCGTTATGGGCGTAAACCAGAATACCTACACCAAGGATATGAAGGTCGTTTCCAACGCCAGCTGCACCACCAACTGCCTGGCTCCTCTGGCCAAGGTCATCAACGACAACTTTGGTATCGTTGAGGGCCTAATGACCACCGTACACTCCACCACCGGCACCCAGAAGACCGTAGACGGCGCTTCCAAGAAGGATTGGCGCGGCGGCCGTGCCGCTGCCGGCAATATCATCCCCTCCTCCACCGGCGCCGCCAAGGCCTGTGCCCTGGTTATCCCCGAGCTGAAGGGTAAGCTGACCGGTATGTCCTTCCGTGTTCCCACCCTGGATGTTTCCGTTGTGGATCTGACCGTTTCTCTGGCCAAGCCCACCACCTATGAGGAGATCTGCAAGGCGGTAAAGGCTGCCTGCGAGGGCGAGATGAAGGGCATTATGGATTACACCGATGAGGATGTGGTTTCCTCCGACTTCTACACCGATCCCCATACCTCCATCTTTGATGCCAAGGCCGGCATCATGCTGAACGATCACTTTGTGAAGCTGGTTTCCTGGTATGACAACGAGTGGGGTTACAGCAACAAGCTGCTGGATCTCATCGGCCATATGGCGGAAGTGGACGCCCAGTAATTTCATTATAGGAAAAAAGCTCCTCGAAAGAGGAGCTTTTTGTACCATATAGGGATTTTAGCGGATATTTCGCAAAAAAGAAGCCCCGGGCTGCTGCGCCGCGGGGCTGTTCCTTTTATTCGGGTTTTGATTTTTGCCGGGACTGGGTAATGCGCACCAGCGCACCGACCGCCATGACCAGGGCAAAGAAGCCCAGGTAGTACAGTGCCTGGATGCCGTATGCCACAAACGCGCAATACACCATAAAGCAGCAGCCCAGGATGGCCACCACCGGCAGGATGTACCGCATAAGGGGCTTGCTTCCCTTGGAATGGGCCATGACCGAGATAAACATGGGAATATAGCCGGCATACAGGGTGATAATGGGCAGTTCATCGGGTTCCCAATTGAAGAAGGAGGGGCCCATGCCGTGGATGAAGAAAAAATGCCAGTAGGAGTACCACAGCAGCGCGATGATGATGCCGAACCAGGCGGAATTCGTAGCCATATCGGTCTTTTTATCCACACGGGCAAAGAACCGCGGCGCGATGCCCTCTCCGCGGACGCCCAGCGAGTAGGCCCCGCGGGCGCAGCCCATCATCAGGCCATTGGTGGTGCCCAGGCAGCTGATGACGATGAACACAAAGACGATGGTGCCGGCGGCTGGGCCAAACAGATTGCCGAAGGCTTTTTCCGGGAGCATATCCCCTGCTGCCATCATCTCGGCGGTACTCATGCTGCCGGTAAGGCCCACGAAGTAGGCCATGTAGATAACGACCACAATGAGCGCACCAAGGGACAGCGCCAGCGGGAGGTTCTTTTTGGCATTGCGCAGCTCGCTGTTAATGGAGGTGGCAATGATCCAGCCCTCATAGGCAAAGGCAAAGGCCACAATGGCGCCCATCAGGCCGCTGCCCTGGGAGGCTATCTGGGCGCTGGCCGCGGTAAAAGCCTCCACGGTGAGGCCATTGGAAAGGCCGGTGATGGTGCCCGCAACGGCCATCAGAATAAGGGGGATAAGCTTGATAACGGTAGCGGAGACCTGCAGCTTGCCGGCCAGCCGGGGAGCATAGGCATTGATGAGGCCATCCGCCAGCAGGATGCCGAAGCCGACCCAGTAATGGGTCATGCCCGCTACCGGGAAACCAAATAGAATGGCCGCATACTGGGAGGTGACCCAGCCCAGCGTGCTGGTGATGGTGGGATAATAGATCAGCGTCATGAACCAGGCCACATAGTAGGCGTAGCCGCGGCCCAGCGCCGCCTCGGCGTAATCTACCACGCCATTGACCTTCTCGTACCGGGAAGCCAAATTGGCAAACACAAAGGAGCAGATGAGCATAATGGCGCCTACGATGCCAACGGTGAGCAGACTGCGGCCCATATCGCCGTTATTATTGGCCAGCACCTTGGTGGCCTTAAAAAAGATGCCGCTGCCGATGACGATGCCCACGACCATCGAGATGGCGGTGAATAGGCCATAGCGTTTCTGCATGCTGTTTTCCACGGTAAAACCCTCTTTCTTACTGGATGTCACACAAATTACGGCAACTTTTCGCCGTATTCTTACTATTGTATGTGAGGCCGGGGGAAATGTCAATGCCTTTGATAGGCAGTTTTGCAGTGTCAAGGGCAGCTAAATGCGAAGTGTTTTTTCTGAGAAAACACATTTCGCGGTTCGTGTGCGCCAGCGATTGTAAATTTATTTTTACTGATAGAAATATTGAAATTCATGCAGAAATTTCTTGCATTATAAAAAGGTGGCAGATACCAAAGCTGGCATCTGCCGCGGGAATATGGCCCAATAGGACTTAAAAAATGACGGTGAGTAGCATCTTGAAGCGCTCTTCGCCAAAGACGGCGTGAGGAAAGCCGGCAGGCATTACGATGCTTTCGCCCTCATGCAGAATGTGGGGGACGCCATCCACGGTAAAGCGGCCAGTGCCCTCCAGCACCTGCACCATGGCATCACCGCTGGAGACATGGGTGCTGATCTCCTCACCCTTTTCGAAGGAAAACAGGGTAAGGCTGACGGCGTTATTCTGGGCCAGCGTTTTGCTGACCACCTGGCCGGGCTGGTAATCGATCTGGGAAGCCAGAGTCATCCGCTCGTTCTTGGGGATATTTTTCATACCGCTCATAGGGCACGCTCCTTTATATATTGGGTGATATTTTTATTATAGGCTATTCGGGCGGGATATGCAACCGGCCGGTTGACTTTCCGGCCAAAATCCAGTATACTATTAGGGCTGTCAAAAACGGATTTGCGATGCAAAGTGAATACCGTATCGGGGTGTAGCGCAGTTGGTAGCGCGCTTGCTTTGGGAGTGCCGTGGCGGTATCCGGGATAGGGTGAGGCGAAACGCCGCAAAGCCTTGCGACACGGGCGTTTGCTGGATTTCACCCGGTTGCTGAAAGTGGCATAAAAGCGGCTTTGACCACAGGAATGACCACAGACAGAAAAAACTTTATTTTTTCCGCTCACCGTGGTATCATGGCAGGAAAGTGAATATCCGGGTGTGGCTCAACTGGTAGGGCGCGACATTTGGGAGAATACGACCAGCCGAATAAAATAACGAAATAACCGGGTGTAGCGCAGTTGGTAGCGCGCCTGCTTTGGGAGCAGGATGCCGCAGGTTCGAATCCTGTCACTCGGACCACCTTTCTTTGAAAAACCGTCTGAAAAGGCGGTTTTTCTGCGTTAATAGTTCGATTTTGAGCTTCGCTTGGCCACATTTCAACTGTGGACAGAGGGACAAAATGGCGGTTCTGGTCACGGTGCAGAAGAACGCCGAAATCAGCAAAAGCCCTAACCCATCCCTAACGGGAGCATTCTTAACATTTTTGTGCGTAGGTGTGACATAATCTTGAATTTTTCGGCGTTATACACTATAATATTTCTACGGTGAGCCTTTGCGTCACCAAGGCAGCCGTGTGGGTGTATTCCCATGCGGCTTTTCGTTTGTTTGTAGTTTAATGGAGCCATTGATATGTATGACAAATCCTTGATTGCGCATCTATTACCATCTGAAATGATAATAAAAAACTATATACATGGAGACCCAGATTGCAACTATGAGAAGTATTTATTGGAGTTTGTAAATGCTTCTGACTTTTTCCGCGCAAAATCAGACGGAGATATTTATCAATCTCCCGAAAGTGAAGAGAACGGCCAATGTGATTGTATTTCGACAGGTTATCAGTTGGATTTCAAGCTAATTGCCAGTAAAACTGCATTGCAGGCAAGAAGCATTTTATACCCCAGTAAAACCGAAATTGTGAAAGGCGTAATTGTCACGAGTGAACCTAAAGTTAAAAATAGTTCGATTAAAGCAACACGTATCCATGCTGCTCTAAGAGGATATGATTTTGAAGGTTTACGGAAGTTGCGCATAACCACAATAAAGAAGCAGGGTGTCGAAAACGATCTCATTGAATTACTGGAAACCCTTGAAACACGAAAGCATCTTTTACTTTTCTTTCCCTACAAATTTGAATTCAAAAACAAGTACGAATTCCTCACCGGGATTACACAGATTCAAAATGCATTAAACAGTGATTTTCTATGTGCTATGCAATACCGGACACACGAGGTAGGATCTGATTTTGATACATATATTGCATTCATCTACGATGATAAGATTGTATTTATGATTGAGAATGATGCTCATTTATCTTATATCGACAGCGTTAACCTTACCAAAAGTCCTGCTTATATGCGATTATTGGATTATAGTTGGTAGTTGGAGGAATATGATATGTACTTATCTACAATTACACTTAAAAACTTCAGAAAGTATGCCTATGATGGGGCGAACAAACACGGAATCACAGTGAATTTTCACAAGGGGCTAAACGCATTGATTGGAGAGAACGATTCCGGAAAAAGTGCAATAATTGATGCAATCAAACTTGTCCTCCAAACGCAAAGTGGCGAGTTTACGCGTGTTATGGATGAGGATTTTTATATTAGCGCTACCGGGGAAATTGCGACCGAATTCAGTATCGATTGCATTTTTGAAGGATTTGAAATCAACGAAGCTAAAAATTTTGTTGAATGGCTCTCGTTCGAAAAAGATAAAACCTCTGGCGCGGTATTTTATAAACTATTCCTTCACTACCGGGCATGGCGTGAAAATGGTCGTATTTATACTGAACTCAAAGCTGGAGATGTCGAAGACGGTATATCGCTCGATGGTAAAGCGAGAGAACTCTTAAAATGTGTTTATTTGAGACCGCTTCGGGATGCGCAGAAGGAAATGCATAGTGGACGAAATTCACGAATTTCTCAAATACTCTTTAGCCATCCTTTGTTTTCCAACAAAGAAGATAATGCGCTGGTTACTCTTATTATGCAGGCGAATAAAGGTATAGAGAGATATTTTCTCGAAGAAGAAGGCCGCGAAATTCTTGGAAAAATCAGAAGCACACTTACTGAATTTTTAGATGAACACGCTTCTAAGGATGCGTCAATCAAAACCTCCGAAATGCGATTGAAGTCGATTTTAGAGAGTTTATCTTTAGTTGCGCCAGAAGTCCAACCCGGTTTGGGGGTATATAATCTTCTATTTATTGCCGCCGAGCTCTTGCTATTGAATAGTGATACCAACGGTAGTTTGAAGCTTTCGGTTATTGAGGAATTGGAAGCACATCTTCATCCGCAAGCACAGCTCCGGTTGATCAGCTACCTGCAGAAAGAATACAACGATTCTGGTGTACAGGTGATTGTTTCTACGCACAGCTCCATTCTCGCATCTAAAATCAACGTCAAAAATCTCATTTTGCTTAAAAACGACAGTTCCTTTAACTTAAGCGCAGAGTACACAGGGCTTGAAAAAGGTGACTATTTGTTCTTACAGCGATTCCTGGATTCGACAAAAGCAAATCTGTTTTTTGCCAAAGGAATTATTATGGTTGAGGGAGATGCTGAATCGCTCCTCATCCCAACGTTGGCAGACGTTATTGGAATTAATTTAGAGAAGCACGGAATCTCTGTTGTTAATGTTGGTGGAACGGGTTTCTTTAGATATTCGAGGATTTTCCTAAGAAAAGATGGCAGTGCAATAGATGTTCCCATTTCAATCATAACTGACTGTGATATTGAGCCTGATAAACAGGATGGAGAGATAGATCAGCGAGAAACCGAAACAACTGCTGCCATAGTTGCTATTCAGCGCAAGTACAATGTAGGCTGTATCAACGCATTTGTTGCACCAAAATGGACTTTTGAATATTCTGTAGCATTTAGCTGTTTGCGAGATATGCTGTATGAGTCTATTCTTCAGGCAAAGAAAATTGAAAACAGCGACCAATATGCCCTGACGGCTGCAAAAATAGAAGAAATTGAAAAAAACCTTGCAGAAGAAAAAATGAAATGGTCAACCCAAGAACCCTGTGTCACAGCGTATCAGATATATCATGACACGATGCTTAACAAAGGAGAGCCAGCAATCAAGACGAAAGCCACATCGAAAGCAATTGTTGCGCAATGTCTGGCAAGTAACTTGAGATGGGCAATTACTGAGATAGCTTCTGCAGGAGAAGGTGGTACCCCCTTACCCAAGGAGTGTATGTTTGATTTAGATTTTTATCAGACTCATATTGACGAAGCCAAACGAGTGGCATTGGCAGAAGAAATAGAAAAAGACCCTTATCTTTCCTATCTTGTATTAGCAATAAAGCATGCTGCTGGAATTGAGGGGTGAAATGTACCATTATGGAACTAATTACAGATTTCGCACCTATCGAGAAACTATTATTACCAAATGGTTGTCGCTTTGCGGATGATGCTCGCAATGTGATAAATAGTTGGGATAGTAATGACATTCTCGCATGTCCAGGAAGTGGAAAAACCACCGTTCTCATTGCAAAACTAAAACTAATAGCTGATGAATTACCACTAAAGGATGGCCGTGGGGTTTGCGTTCTATCGCACACAAATGTAGCAGTAAATGAATTAAAAGCAAAACTGGGACAATCAGCAGAAAGGCTCTTGTCATATCCTAACTTCGTGGGAACAATCCAAACTTTTGTTGATCAGTATATTACTTTTCCTTTTCTCAGACAATTTGCAGATGCTTCGATTCAAGTAGTTAGCAATGATGATTACGCAAAACATTTATATAACTTGATTTGTAGAACCAACGGCAGTCTAAAATGGTTTATTGATCAGCAGTATAGCACGTGTGGTAGTAGATTCGAATCCGTAGAAAAGTTTCTGGGAAATGTATATGTTGATGATCAGGGAGCACTCCGACTCATCGGAGTTGGACGTACATTGGCAGGAAAGGACAAAAAGGCAACTTTTAATTATAGCAGAGCTGTTCAACGTTTATTGTCCGAGGAAGGAATGATTAAGTATAACGATACATACAGATATACACTTCTGGCGCTAAAAAAGTACGGAGTATCATTACGAGAGCTTTTATCCAGATGTTTTCAATATGTGTTTGTAGATGAGTACCAAGATTGTTCAAACCTTCAGCGTGATGTGTTAGATGCGTTGTTTTCCGGCACGGAAACCATATTTCAAAGAATCGGAGACATAGACCAAGCTATATATAACAGCACAAATGATGATACGCCTGTTTGGCAAGTTGGAGATAGCTGCATATCTATTGCGTATAGCAATCGATACAGTCAAGAAATTGCCGACGTGTTATCTGCATTGCGATCTAACCAAGAAGCAATTATTTCGTCCAAGGGAGTTCAAAGCATCAAGCCCACATTATTTGTATATGATGGCCTCACGCGATTAAAAGTCATTCCCGCATTTATTCAAGAAATACAGAGCAATGGATTAGCTAAGCCAGATGGGATCTACAAAGCAATTGGAATGTTTGAACATGTAAGCGGGTTGAAGATCAGTGATTACTGGCCCTCATTTCAGAAAAAAATCAATCAACAAGCCGCAGTTCATTTTCCAGACTATATTCTCGAGATTTCTTCTGCACTTACTAATGGATGTTTATCTTTATCCGAACGATGGATAAGAAAACTATTGAGTAAAGTCTTGCACTATGTTGGGATAAAAGAAGAGGCAGGAAAAGAGTACAGTAGCACATCCATTAAGCGGTATATTTCGCACAATTTTCCTCAAATCTATCAGTCCTCAATACTCAGTCTATCCCAGATTGATGATTTCTCGTATTCTGCCGTAGAAGAAAAAATCAAAGAAATATTTACTGCGCTGTTGGGAGATGAGTGGCTTGAAAATCTTCCGGATGCGTTCATGCAACCACATCGGGAACCTCAAACAGCAAATGAAGATAGCCACATTTTCTGTGATTATGAAAGCAGTATCTCAATAGTGTTTGATACCGTCTATGGGGTAAAAGGAGAAACACACGATGCAACTCTTTATTTAGAAACAGAAACTAAGAAGAGTTCTGATATCAGGCGAATACTTCCGTTATTGGAGCGCAAAATCACACAGTGCAAAAATGAGTTGCAGGAAAAAAGTCGCAGGTGCGTATATGTAGGCTTCAGCCGCCCCAAGTACTTGCTCTGCCTTGCAATAAGCGAGAAAACGTATGTTGGCCATGAAATCGCTTTTTCTTCGTGGAAAATTGTGGATTTGCGATCTAAATATGCTATATAACCAGGGAACATGTTTGATGGGTGATATTCTTCCACAAAATCAAAGTCCAAGGGACCATGATTGGTCCCTTGGGCTTTGTTTCTTTTAGCCAACCTTTTCAAACGGAATCACCTTGCACCGGCTTTCCTCCGGCGGGTCGGGAGGCTCCGGGGTGACAGTCGCCGTGACCGATTCCATGAAGCCGCCGATTTTCTCCGCCGCACCTCGCTGCATATCATTGGTGATGTGCGTATAGGTATCCAGCGTGAACCCGGCGCTGAAATGGCCCAGCATGCTGGACAGGGTCTTCACATCCACGCCGCTGGAGATTGCCATGGTGGCGAATGTGTGTCTGAGGTCGTGAAAGCGCACGTGCTCCTCGATGCCTGCGTTTTTCAGCAGCTTCCGGTTGATCCTCGACACGGCGTCCGGACTCCAGTAACCGCCTGTGCGGGGCGACGGGAACAGGATGGGGTTGTCCGGGTGCTGCTCGTGCTCCTGTACCAGCAGGTCTACCGCCTGCTGCGACAGCGCCACCTTGCGGACAGAGTTTTTTGTTTTCGGCTCCGCCACATCCAGCTCGCCCTCCATGCGGGTGACCTGCTTATTCACCGTCAGAATGCGCTCTTTTACATTCAAGTCCTCCCACCGGAGCGCCAGCAGTTCTCCCCGGCGCAGGCCGCTGGACAACTCCAGATAGAACATAGGCAGGACGCCGTATTTCTCCGCTTCCTGGAGGTATCTGCCGATCTTCTCCGGCGGGAGGATGGTCATCTCTTTCTTGTCCTTGGGCGGGATGCGGCAGTTCTCGCAGGGGTTGTACGGAATGAGCCGCTCTTTCACCGCCTGCTTCAGCGCCGCCTGCAGCACCGCATGGACACGCCGCACGAAGGTGTTGGACAAGGCTTTGTCGTTCTGCTTCGACCCACGCTGCATCCGGCCGTTTTCTTTCAGGTCGTTATACATTCTCTGGATGTGGATGGACGAGAGCTGCTTGAGCTTGATCGCGCCGATGGCCGGGATGATGTGGTGCTCGATGATCCCCTCATAGCCCTTGGCGGTGTTGTAGCGGATGTTGGGCTTACTGTAGGTTTCAAACCACAGGCGGCACCACTCCGCTGCGGTGTAGTCGCCCGTGTGATTGAGAGGCACGCCCCGGTTTTCCCGAATGGCTTCCGCCAGCTTTTCCTTGCACTCCGCCTGGGTCTTGGCGGACACGCTTTTCTGGATGGCCTTGCCGGTGACCGGGTCGATGCCCTGGGTATATCTGCCCTCCCAGCGGCCGCTGGGCTTTTTGCGGATGCTGCCCTCGCCGTTGGCTCGTTTCTTTGCCATTTATGATCCCTCCTTTTTAATACAAACACATACCACAGAGTTTTTGGAATAGCTACTAAAATATTTCAGATTTTTTCGCAGCCTGTTCGTCGATCCATTCCATGAATTTGTCACGGGGAACGATGATGCGGCTTCCCAGTGTGATGGTGGGGAAATCCCTGCGGTGGGCCACCTCGTAGGCGTGGGCCAGACCGATGCCCAGCACATGGGACACATCCTCCACGGTCAACATCAGTGGGAGTTCATCAAACGAATTGTATTTGGATTTTCTCATTCAGTTCCTTTCTACCTTCCGCGTGGAAGGGTTTTATTCTTTGTTTTGCGGCCCAGTTTTTGAGCCGCTTACATCGTCATGTCAGGCCACTGCTCCTCATGGTCGTCCGGTTTATGGCCCAAGGCCATGCGCTTCTCCTGCAGCTTTTTCAGCCGCTTGCGGTCGATCTGGATTCCGCCGGGGCGGGACTTAGGGACGGAGTTGTCCCGGAAGATCCGGCTCATGTGATGGAGCAGCCGGGTCACTGCCAGCATCGCAGAGGGCGGACGGTTTTCCTCCAAATGGTTCAGAAGGTACTGTGCATACTGATTGCCTTGCTCGGCGGATTGGGTCAGCCAATATGCGGCTTTCTCCTCGTCGCGGGGAACCTCCTTACCAGCAAGGTACAGCTTGCCCAGCATATACTGGGCGTAGGGGTTTCCCCGCTCTGCTGACCGAGTGAACCACTCCACGGCGGCATCACTATTTCGTTTGATCAAATCACCTTTGAACAGTTCTTTAGCCAAACGGTACATGGCGTAGTGGCTGCCGTTGACCGCGGCGGTGTACAGCCAATTCATTCCCAGACGGATATCCCGAACCTCCACATCATCGGAGAGGTACAGCTTGGCCAGAGAGTACTGCGCCACAATGTGTTCCTGCTCCGCCGCCTGTTCGAACCAGTACCGTGCTTCCACCGAGTCCGGTATCAGCAGAGGACCGTCCCGCCAGAGCTTTCCCATCAGGTACTGGGCATACATATCGCCGTTCTCTGCCAGTTTGTCCATTTCAGAGACGGCGTCGCTCCGTTCCTCCATGGTCAGGCTCTCGTCCCGGATGATGTCCCGCAGTGTCCAGTAGTCGTAGGAGGCGTTGCGGTATTCCTCCGGCTCGTCCTGCTGATTGAGACCCTTCTCCTCGAAGCCGATCTCACCCAAGTGCAGGCGCTCCGCTTCCTGAATGACCGCGTTCTTGATCTGCCGGAACTCCTTTTGCTGTGAGAGCGGGATGCGCTCCTGGGGCTTGTCGTGGTAGTAGGCAGCCACCTTGCCTTGCAGGAGTAGCCACTGGTCATAGCACTTGCTCACGCCGGGGAGCCGCTCCATCTCATCAACAATTTCATCCACCAATTTCTTCAGCCGCTTTGGAAGATAGCCGTAGGATTTCTTGCCCTTGACTGTTCCGAGCTGTGCCGCCAGCTCCAGCACGAGCCGCTCGGCATCCGGGTGGTCGCACATACTATCCCGCATGGTCTGCACCAGCTCCAGCATTGCCCGCCGCGCTTCCCGCACCAGCTCATCTCTGGACTCAGACTTCTGTTCGTAGAGATGGAGCATTTCGTTGCGGAAAATATCGTTGGTGAGCTTGGACTTGATCTGACGGATACCTTCCCTGGAGAGATAGGCCTGTCCCGGCTTTGCGGACCAGGCCATCATGTGGATGTGCGGATGCTCGCCCTCGTCGTGGAAGGCCGCATACCAACGGAAGTCACCGGGCGGTATCTTCATTGCCGCCGCGATGTCGTTACGGTGCGCCCGAATGAGATTGCGCCACGCCGCGGCGTTATCGAAGCCGAGCCGGGCCGCATCCTCCCGCTTGATAGAGATGATATGTGTCCACACATTTCCGGTGTAGCTCTCCAGTTCTTCCATGGCCCTGTCGAGAGAGATAGCATCGTCATCACCGAACAGACCGTGAGCGCCGATGCGCTCCGCGCGAGGACGGGTGGCGATATACTTCATGTACTGGTCTGACTCGTGGATGGCATCCCAGTTGGACTCCAGCGCCAGCGTGATGAACGCAGAGGCTTTGACTTTGGTGGGCTTCGTCAGGTAGTCCTCGTACTCATAGAGCGTTTTGCTGTCCGGAAAGTCCTTGACCAGTTTGGCGACGAGCTGCTCCTGCTTTCGTGTGGGCGGACGGTCATCTGGGATAAGCTCCACCCGCTCCCGGGTCGCGATGTAGCGAAGGTATCCGGAGGCCCCGCCGGTGCTTTTGATATAGGGACTCTTGAGGATCAGTCTTGCCATTCGTCATCATCCCAGTCCTGCTCCTGGCGGAAGCGTGCATACTTCTCCAGAGAGATGGTACCGTTTGTGGCCTTTACATTCCGGACACTCTGCGCGCGTCTGCGCTTCAAGTCATCCCGGTCCATCTCGAACATTTCCGCGATGATACCGTTGGTCATGTCCTGCTCCACGCATCTGGTAAAATCTCTGCGGGCGATATAGTCCTCCAATCTGCTCAGCCTGCCGTCGATGGCAGACATGATTGCCATGGGCAGCAGCGTTGTGTTGTCCTGTATTCCCAGATAGTCCACATAGAAGTTCACGGCTTTCTCGATGAACTCATTTTTGCTCTGGCAGTTGTCGGCAGCGTACCACTGCTCAATCCTTCTTCTGGTTTCCGGCTGCATCCGGAATGCAATACGATCTCTGGTTTCTTTACTCATTCAATTCCTCCTTTTTGCTGTAAGACATCCTTGAAAGCCCTGCAACACGGGGCTTTTCGGGGAAGCTGACGCCATCGGTGCTTATTTTGCCTCTCAAAGACGCCAGCTTCAAGCTCCCGAAACTGCCCGCACTGCGGGCAGAAGTGACGGCTGCGACGGTGCTTGCGACGCCATGCCTTTATCCTGCTTTTTCTTTCGTCCCGCAAAAGTCTGCCGAAAACGGCTCACATCCGGCTTCAATCCCCTGGTCGGGACTGGGACTCGCTTCTTCCCGGAAAGGCGCACACAAGGCGTTCTGGCGACCCTGGGCGTTGGACTTTTTGAGGAGTTCTGCCACACGATAGCGGGCGGTAGCCTCCTCCACCTGCCGGAGCTGCCGCTCATAGAATGCTTCGAGTACACCTTGGATAGGGCGAACGGTGTAGAGCAGATTTCCGTTCAGGGGTCTGCCATCTTTGCTTCGTACCATCGTCGGCTCCGTGTAGATGAGACCTTTCTCCTCCAGCTGCCGCACATACTTTGCCACCGTATTTTCACTCATGCCGATCGCATGACCGATGGTTTTGTAACTGGGGTAGCACTGGTAGGTCTTACGATTCTCGCACCGGAGCAGATAGGAATAGAGGGAGATCTCACGAAAATCCAGACCGATGCTGAATATCTCGTTTGGTACCATAAAATAGTTTTTCTCTGCACTGCGCTTGGGCCATTTGTTGAAACTCAATTCATACCTCCTGTATTGTCGTAGAGTCCGATGACGCTCACACAGGGAACAGAAAAATTTTCATTGCTTTTCTGCTGTTTACCTGATATACTTTTATCAGTAGATTTGTGCGTGCCTGTGTGTGCGCCGAGCCGCCGGACTGTTGCCGCAGTCGCGGCGGTTTTTATTTTGCGGGTGTGTTGTGTGATCCACATTCCTCCTTTGCCCTCATCTGTAAACTATCTTTTTCGCCTCCTCCGTGTTAGAATAAAAAGAGACCGTGCTCCCGGGAGCACGGCCAGAGATGGAATGACCTTCCGAACGGATTGCCGTATGGCGGAGAGCACTCATGCTCTCATAGATGCTCTGTCGAAGACCATGTGGATTCGTCGGCGCGGAGACCGTGCCGTACCGAACCAGGGGCAACCTCACCCGGGTGAAATTGTCCTTCTATTATTACTTAGAGAAAATTCGCAAAATCGGAAGGTCTGGAATTGTAAACTTTTTGTGAACGCAGAAAGGGCGGTGAGCTCATGTCCTTCAAGGATACTCAGTCGTACAAAGAACTTCAGTCTGACTGGCGCTGGATACACGAAATGGACCCGGAAGCTGCCGCCGCTGCAGACCAATGGGTGAAAGAGCATCCGGAGGAGTGGAAGGAGCTGGAGCATATGCTCTACTACAGCGAGGCGAACTTTCACAAGCGTGTAGCACCGGATACTCTGGAGGATTTGGATATAAAGCAGCCCCGATCTTACAATCCGGAAGCGCTCCTGCCGGAGGAAGTACGCAACGCAATTTACAACGACAGACGGTGGTTTGACCGAAGCAAGTATCTGCCGGAGGGTTCTGATGAAGATCCCTTCATGTATTTGGACACCCAAATCTATGACGCCCTGCATGCACTGACCGAACTGCAGAGGGAGATTTTGTTCCGCACGATCATCAATGGCGAGTCCACTGAATCCGTCGCACAGGACAAACAGTGTTCGTCCAGAAACATCCGGGATATCCGAACCCGTGCGCTTCGACAGATACGGGCCAAAATCAAAAGACATGAAGGCTACGGCAGACCCGACGTTGTCATCATTATTTTGCTGTTTATGCTGCTTGTTGGTGTTCCGCTTGCTTGCTGGGGAGAACAGCTTTGGGCCGCATATCCCTGGCTGGAGTCTGTGGTTGCAGTGCTTAGCGCATTGGTTATGGCTGTCATGTTCCAAAATTCCCTTCACAGAGAAGCAGAAAGGCTGCTGCGCCAGCATTGGGCCAGCCTGAATGGATCGCAGAAAAAAGAATGACTATGAAAGAGGGAGTGAAGCACTTGCGGTGCTTCACTCCCTCTAACTATGCTTTTTACTCAGTTGAAGCTGCATCAGGATTCTCGTAAGGTTTACCATCCTTGTTATAGGTCAAATTAAATACAAGATCAGACAGCCATTTCTTAAACGATGGATTGTCCTGAAACTGCTTGAACAGCTCCATATTGTCCGCCATAATCGAAAAGATGACCTGCTGCAGCGCACGTTCGCTTTCCAAGCGCGCACTCTGCTCATCAGAGTTTCTCATGGCGTTCTGATATTTTTCATCCTTAGACACCATGGCCGGTATCTCAAGGATCTGACGCCGCACGTTATCCGCATCATTCCAGTTGATGTTACCAAACATATCATTGAAATTGGAAAGAATGACAGACAACAAATCCATTTCAGGCTCGACAATATGCCCGACCTTTCCCGCCGGAACGGGAGCTACCTCCGTATCGGCATCTTCCAGACGGATGGACATAACCTCACGCGCCTCGTTGCGGTAACTTTCGAGGTCGATCGTTTCAAGAATCCCCTGCGAAAGATCGTCCTCTCGTGGAGACGGCAGTTTTGGTATCAGCAAATTAAGGAAAATGGACAGCCGCTCCCAGTCTGCGTTACCATACGGTAAAATCGCTCCGAGAAATCCATAGGTACGCACAAACGCCTTTGCCGCACTCTTAAATTTAATCTGATCATCCGTGTCAAGCTGCTTGTAAACGGCAGTACAGGCATCTAATGTGGGATCAAGTTTGTCGCGATCCGCTCCATCCAGGTACAAATTGACCAGCCGCTCGACATCTTCGTTGGAGAACACCTGGTATTCCTCCATTGTTGCAACAAGATCGTACAGCTTGTTCGGATCGGTTTCGCCGGACAGAATCGTGGTGCGGTAGTAGCGGGAGAATGATTCCTGAATTATCTCCGGCTTGTTGGCAAAGTCCAAGATAAAGGTATCGTACTTTTTCGGGCAGCAGCGGTTCAAGCGAGAGAGCGTCTGTACCGCCTTGATGTCATAAAGCACCTTGTCCACATACATGGTGTGGAGCAGAGGTTCATCAAAGCCCGTCTGGAACATATCCGCAACAATGAGAATGCGATACGGGTCTTTTTTGAACTCCTTCGGTATCTTAGCGTCCGGGAAACCGTTCAATCCGGCAGAGGTAAGCGGCGATTCCTGACCTTGATACTTGTTCTCGCCGGAAAAGGCGATGATCGTTTTATATGGACTGCGCCTATCCGCAAGGCATTTATTGATGGCGTAATAATATTCGATACAGCGGGGGATGCTGGAGGTCACAACCATAGCGCGAGCTTGCCCGCCTATTTTCCCTTTGGCAATGACTTGTTCGTGAAAATGATCTACCATCATAGCCGCTTTCTTGGCAATGGTATAGCTGTCGCTTTCCACAAAGCTGCGCAGCTTCTTCTGCGCCCGCTTTTTATCGAACATTGGGTCGTCCTCGACGGTCTTCATCAGTTTATAAAAACTGTCGATGGGCGTGTAGTATTGCAGCACATCCAGAATGAACCCTTCCTGGATTGCCTGCTTCATCGTGTAGACATGGAACGGTTTGTGCTTGATGTTATCGCCGTCCTGGTACGCAACGCCGAAAGTCTCCAGCGTTTTGTTCTTCGGAGTGGCAGTAAACGCAAAATAGCTGGCGTTATTCAGTAGTTTACGTCCCTCCATCATGGCATTGATCTTGTCCTCGTTATCCATCTCGTCATCGGAGGCAAGACCGGAGAGCGCGAGGTTCATCTGTGCCGAGTTTCTGCCGTTCTGTCCGGAGTGTGCCTCATCAATGATGATTGCGAAACGGTTATTCTTATGTTCGGCACCGATCTGCGGGACGATATACGGGAATTTCTCAATCGTAGTAACGATGATACGTTTCCCATCAGTAATCGCCTTTGTTAAGTCTCCGGAGTGTTCTGCCCATGCGACCGTGTTGCTGACCTGCATGAATTGTTTGATAGTATCCCGAATCTGCTTGTCGAGAATCCGGCGGTCGGTGACTACAATAACGGAATCCAGCATCGGGCGACCGTCCTGTTCCAGCCCGATAAGCTGGTGAGCAAGCCATGCGATAGAGTTGGATTTACCGCTGCCTGCGCTGTGCTGAATGAGATACTTTTTTCCGACACCGTTTGTTTTCACATCGGCAAGTAGCTTCGTTACAACATCGAGCTGGTGGTAACGGGGGAAAATCTGCTTTTCCTTTTTCTTTTTGGTGTCCTCGTCCACCTCGACGACGACCTGCGCGTAGTTTTCTATAATCAGCGTCAGTTTTTCCTTGGTGAGGATATCCTTCCAAAGATAATCGGTCATAAGGCCGTCTGGATTCGGCGGGTTACCTGCTCCATCATTATATCCCTTGTCAAAGGGCAGAAACCAGCTGTCTTGTCCGGCAATTTTCGTGCAGAACTTGACACGGGCATCGTCTACGGCAAAATGCACCATGCAGCGCTTGAACTGGAACAACATCTCTCTGGAATCACGGTCATCCTTGTACTGCTGAACGGCATCATCAACATTTTGCTTTGTGATCTGATTCTTGAGCTCAAATGTAATAACCGGGAGACCATTGATAAATACGCACAGATCCAATGCCAGTTTGGCTGCATCCTGTGAATAGCGGAGTTGTCGTGTAACGCTAAAAATATTCTTTTGGAACAGCTCCTTAGCTTTTGCATTGCCCTCAGAGGGGGTCAGGTAAAACATGATCAGATCGGCAGGGTACACTTTGATGCCGTTTCGCAGCACGTCAACTATGCCGCGCTTAGAAATCTCGCCCTGTAAACGGTTGAGAAACTGTGCGTATTTTTGATGACTTTTCCGGATGCCCAGCTTCTCTAATTGCTCCGGTTGCGTATCCTGCAGGAACCGAAAAAGCCGAGTCTCATCAATGGCGTATTCTTTGTTGTAGTCGGCGTTGGAGCCTTCTTCATATCCGTTGTGCTCAACAAGCCAGTTTACAATGAGAGCTTCGAATCCGCTTTCCTTGGTATTGGTCGGCATTACGCTTCCTCCTCTTCTGCTAAATGAGGCATCTCATATAAGTTGCCCAATAGCTGTTTTATAAATACAATAACCTTATCGGCATCTTCTTGGGTTGCCATTCCCATTTCGTGCGTATACTTGTTTCCTATCTTTCTTATTTTATCGACCCATGCTTTGTTTTGTCTACCGATATAGCCATTCACTTCCAAAAAATCTATGTATTCGACGAAGCGTTTTCCCACATCAGCGCCCTTGTCAACCGCAATATACATTAACAATGTTCGTGAAACCATTATAACCGAGTGATAACACTCATTTAGAAAGCACTTTCTGCATTCGTTATACAGCTTTTCTACATTGGGCGGTAGAAAGCGTACATCTTCATAGGGCAGCAGCTGTGACTGCGGTATGATTTTTCCGTCAAGACCAATGATGACCGGCATGAAGCACTCCGGGCATTTGTGAATTTGATATTTAATGGCACCGGTAGCTGTATCGACAATTCTGGTGGTAGAACCCGCCTGTACCCGCACGCCGCAGTATGGACAGGTTATTGTTTTTGCAGTCATCTCTTTTTTGGGAATAGCCTTCCAAGTCCATTCTTTTATCTCTATCATACTTATTCCTCCTCAGGAGGCTCGTCCGCACCTTGTTCCAAATTTTCATCTACATTATCGTTATCTTCATCCACAAATTCGTATTCGGGGATTTCGATGCCACGGACATCAATCTTGCCAGTGACGGCATCGGAAATAAGGCGGGTTTTCAAATCCTCCAACCCAGCTATTATATCCCTAATATTTTGGATTGCGCAGTTGATAGGTTTCTCAATGCCATGTACCCTATCCAAAATATATTGCTGCTCTTCAACGGGAGGAATAGCAATTACTAATTTTCGAATCTCCGTAAATCCAATGCTCTGACGGACGCCACCGCCCATCCCATAAAACACCTTGCACAAATCAGCAACATGAAGCTGTAGCTGCAAGTATTCCGGCAAGATGTTATGCCTCACCTTCAAACAGGTGTAAGCTGAAGTTATGATCCCTGTCTGTGTGACAAGTCCTGTTCTAAGACTTTTATGGTCATTTTGGAGGTCGGTTAAACGGAGGATAATGTTTCCGTCATGAACGATCTGATACCCCTCAAAACTTGAAGGTAGAAGTCCATCAGTAGTGTTAATATCCTTGTTGATAATCTTGCCATAGCTGAGCGAAAGGAGATTATCTTCGACCATTCCTGCGTTCTTGATTTGCTGCTCCTCAGCAACTTGAATCAGCGTCTTTTCGTTCCAATGGGCAGGAATCGTTTTTACCCAATTGACCTCTGTATCTCTCTGCGGAATACTTTGTGCCTGTCCCATCACAAGGTAGCCTATACTGCTACGCTTTATCGCTTCCAATTCCTCGATTTGCCGCTTCCTAATGCGAATCAGCTTATTGATGTTTGAAACCTTCCAGTCCAGAAAGCGCACAATCTGATCCTGCTCCTCGCGGGGCGGGACAAGAAGTGGAATATCTTTCATTCGCGCCATCGATAAATCCCATTGTCCGACACGAATGCCATCTGATGCTTGTCCAAAGTAGTTGACATAAGCCTTGCTTCGGATGGCTGCATTAAAAAAATCTCTGTTTATATCACATTTGAGATTGAAAACGAAATATGCCGGACTTACGATGCCGTCGTATTTAGACACACCATAAGATCCTTGCCATGCCTTCATCTTGTTCATAGTAAACTGTCCCTGTTTGACTAACTTATAATTGCTTAAGTCGTCTGGAACATAGTTGTGGTTTTCTTCCTTACTCTCAACATTTCTGATAATTACACCTTTTTCGCGAACTACAGATAGCAAGGGCATATCAGGATGATTTTTCTCACTGAACGGCGACAAAATCTGTCTTAATTTCGACACTTGCCAGTGATCTGGAATTGTTCCAAGCCAGGCAAAGTTGTCTTTGCTGTAACTCATTGCACGCCCTCCATGATACCCGCCAGCAACCCGTCCGCTTCCTGCTCCAACTCTTTTAGACTTTTCAAAATCTCATCCATGGGGCGCAGTTCCACGGGCTTGTAAAAATACTTCGTAAAGCTGATCTCATAGCCTATCTTTGTTTTCTTCTCGTCCACCCATGCATCCGGTGCGTAGGTCAGAACCTCGTTTTTCATAAAGGCATCAACGCCGCCCGCATAGGTGAACGGAATGTTCTCCGTGTCGCGCAGGTCAACATCCGGTTCACCCTCGATTGGCTGCGCGGCCGGGTCTTTCTCCGTGATAAAGGGGCGTACCTTTTTCAATGCGGCGGCTTTCAGCTTGGTAGCCTTGGCAAAAGCGGTCCAATCATCCAACGGTGCGGTTTTCGCAGCTTTTTCAATAGCTACGATCACGCTGTCGTATTCATCCGACTTCTTGAATGTATCCGCCGGAATTGCTCTGTCAGGATACACGCGCAAACGCAGCGGCCGCTCCACCGTCACATTCCAATAACCGAAGTCCTCGTTGTTCAGAATTATGCTGACTTCGCTTTCCTCCATTGCAAGGAACATACGAACGATCTCCTTGCGGATTTCTTCGGTAAATTCGCAGTTCTTCTTGCCCATGTTCTTACGCAGTGCCGACTTCATCGCCGTTGCGTCGATGAGCTGAATCTTGCCCTTGCGGCGTTCTTCTTTCTTATTGGAAAGCACCCAAATGAATGTGCCGATGCCCGTATTGTAGAACATATTCTCCGGCACGGCGATAATGGCCTCCACCAGATCGTTCTCAATCATATAGCGGCGGGCGTTGCTTTCGCCGCTTCCCGCATCGCCCGTGAAGATGGACGAACCGTTATGCACCTCCGCAATGCGGCTGCCGAGGAGCGTGTCTTTCTTCATCTTTGCCACATTGTTCAGCAGGAAGAGAAGCTGACCGTCGCTCGTGCGCGGGATCATTGTAAGCTGCTCACCGCCGTCCAGATAAGCGTTGAAACGGCTGTCGAGGATTTCTTTTTTGCCACCCATCTTCTCGGCATCGGTTTTCCAACTCTTTCCGTAAGGCGGATTCGAAAGCATAAAGTCAAACTGCCGTGTAGCATTGCCGTCCAAAGACAGCGTTGAGCCGTAACTGATATGTTCTGCCTGGTCGCCGTCACCCTTGAGTAACATATCTGCCTTACAGATGGCGTAAGTTTCCGGGTTGATTTCTTGTCCGAAAAGGTGGATAGATACATTTTTGCCGCGCCGTGCTGCCAATGTGGTAAGACGATCCTGTGCAACGGTGAGCATGCCACCTGTTCCGCAGGCTCCGTCATAGCAGGAGTAAGTAGCGTCCTTGATTTGATCCGCAATCGGCATAAAGATAAGGTCTGCCATCAGCTCAACAACATCACGGGGCGTCCAGTGTTCGCCGGCTTCCTCGTTGTTTTCCTCGTTGAACTTACGGATCAGTTCCTCAAAAATCGTACCCATACCATGGTTGTCCAGACCCGGATGCTTGAGAATGGTCTTTTCTTCATCCTTGTACACTGGGTTCGGACTGAGGTTGATGTCCGAAGATATAAATTTTTCAATGACTGCGCCGAGGATGTCTGCCTCGATCATAGTGTCGATCTGATTGCGGAACTTGAACTTCTCCAGGATCTCCTGCACATTTGGAGAGAAACCATCAAGATATGCTTCAAAGTCCGTTTTCAATGTCTGCTTCTTCGCACGGCTGGTAAGGTCTCGCAGACGGAACGGCGATGCATTGCAAAAAGCCTGTCCCACCATGTTGCACAGTGCAGGCCACTGGTTATCGATACCTGCTGCATCCAACTTTTTCTTCATATCCAGGACAGCCTCTTTACTGTCCTCCAAAAGAGCATCCAAACGCCGGATGACCGTCATCGGCAGGATCACATCACGGTACTTGCCGCGCACATAAACATCACGCAGGCAGTCGTCTGCGATACTCCATATAAAACTAACTATTTGATTATGCACCTGATTGTCCATATTTCTTCGTTTCCTTTCTCGCTGTAATAAGGCACCAATGATCATATCCTGAATGGTATCTTACTAAAGTTTCTACCCGTTATTCTGGACTATTAAGATTTCAGCTTATAAGTTCTGTTTCGATTTCCGCCTTCGGCTACGACAATTTCCTCCGCAGTCAGTTCAGAGAGGAGTTTCTTGGCTCGTGTACTTTTGACTCCAAGGAGCTCTGCAATATCGGCACTTCTGGCCGAAATATGATCAGTAAGGTATGCAATGATTTCTTCTTTCTGCCGGGCAGATTTTATCGTTGCTTTTTTATCGTCACTCTTTATCGCCGCTTTTTTATCGTCACTCTTGGAGAATAAGAGCGTTAATGTTGTCCGCTCCGGCTCGAGTTGCTCTGTAATCTCCGGAGTTGTCCAATTTTGCTCGCGCCAGACGCGGAAGATATTCGGAATGCCGCTACCAGCACGCTCACCAATATCAATCAGGTTGAACATCTTCAGCATCGCTCCATTACGCGGATCAGAAACACCGCCGCTCTTTGCGGCATCAATTTCGATGCGGAAGCTGCCCGGATTAGACATCGTAATGCTATTACGCTTTTTGACGATGACCAACCCCTGTCTGCCATAATAGTCAGCATGAACCAGGCAGTTCGCCAACGCTTCACGCAGAGCTTTATGCACATCGGTATCGTCCACTCTGGTGCCACCCTCCATCTTAAAGGGAACCTTGATGTCCTGGTTCAGTTTGTTGTAGACCCGGAAATAGAAGTCATACACATTGCCGCTCCAGTCGCCGGAGGAAGATATGATACGGTCAGTCCATCGGGTATCAGCGTCATACTGTTCCTGATAGTCCAGAAAGTAAGCGTTAAATTCCCGCACAATATCGTATTCGTTGCCGAACATGAGAAGTCCTGCGGAGGTGGGATGCTTTTTCCCATCAGAGCCGATACCGACAGCACCCAGCTTCAGGAGGAAATCTTCATCCTCCAAGGCTTCCCACACATGGCCGGGGCGGGAGAGGCGCATCCTCTGGCGATAGCTGCGAATGCTCTCTTTGTTGAACACAGTCATGTCCATTTCATTCAGGATGAGCATGTCCTGGGTTTTCACGGAAGCATCCCGCACCATGGCCTGATATTCTTCTTTGGTGCAACGGTAGTCGCCCTCACCGTTGCGGCGGTAGGTGCAGAGCGGATTGCCGTCCACATACACCGGTTTATAGGAGCGTTCCGCGCGGGGAACATTGATGACCACAATGTGGTCGCCATCCACCTCCTGGACAAATACATCCTTGGAGGACAGGACATTCACGCTGGTCTTATTGGGGTTATTGACGATATCCCAGAACTCCTTAATGAGTCTGTCAGGGTCGGGCAGATCTACCGTGTGCAGGGATTTATCCGCCCATTCTTCCACGCCCAACAGGATAATGCCGCCGTGGGTATTGGCGAAGGCAGAGTAGGTTTCCCAAATGCTTTTGGGCAGACCGCCAAGGGCTTTCTTCGCCTCAATGCGGTTGTTCTCCCGATATTGCTCGATTTTGGAAAAGTCAATCATGATTTTCCTCCTTTACGAGCTCGATGATATCGCAGAAATCACAGTCCAGAACTTCGCAAATCTTCGTTAAGATTTCCGTACTGACATGCTGGTTCTTGCCCAGCTTGGCAAGGGCGGTGGTGGACATACCGGTAGCCAGACGCAAATCCTTCTTTTTCATGTTTTTATCGATTAGGAGCTTCCAGAGCTTATTATAACAAATCGTCATCGTAACACCTCGTGTCAGAGTATATACTAATATAGGTTAATTCTAACACAACAGCTTCAATTTGTCTATTGAAAATCCAGTTTTCAGATCTGAACTCCCATTTTCGAAGTGCAGATTTCAAATCAAGCCAATATGCAAAAGGCGCAGAAGCGTCCGGGTTCGCTCCTACGGTTATTTCATTGTTTATGCGGCGCAATTTTTGAGGTCAGCCCATGGTGCCAATTTTGTTGCTGTTCTCGTACATATCCTCGGCATACTCGACATGATTGGGTCCTTCGCTTTGTATCCAGCCAAAGCCGGGGACATAGACCATATCCGCCAGTTCATTATCGTTAGCTATTGGCTCCGGTGCCGATTTAGGTTCAGGTTGCGTGGGCTGTACCGGGATGGAATCTGTCTGCGTAGGAGGTACATATTCTTGTTCTGCCTCGGCTTCATCTTCTATTTCCGGTACAGGGATGGGCAACTCCTCGGTGGCTACTTCCAGGGCTGATTCATCTTCCGGCATTTCCGTTTCTTTCTTTTCTGTTACCACTGGCAGCACCGGTTTCTCTGCTTCCGGAAGCGTCGGCTGTGGAGCGATCACGGCGGCCGTTTCGCTCAGCGTGGGTGTTTCCCCGACCTTTTCGGTCTGTGGCCACACAGCGGCACACAGGGCGAGACAGGCGGTGAATGCAACGGCAATGATGATTCTATTTTTCATTCTGTTTCCTCCTCTTTGAATGTAAAACGATTGAGTTCTGCGGACAACTCACCTTTTGCGGAATATCTATCAGAATTTCAGAAGAGTATCCAGAACATTTGCCGCCTGCTGAAGCTCGCCCTGAGTGGCTTCGTTTGGTATATCTTCATCCTTTTGCACCTTGTGCGGCAGATAAGGTTCATAGTTCTGCCGGGTTATCGATGGCCGGTAATGTCCCAACATCCGCGCCAGTTCCTTGGTTTCCATGCCGTTCCGCAGAGATAGGACGGCGCAGGTGTGCCGGAGATCTGTGAATCGGATATGGTCAAGCCCCGCTTCCTTGATGATCTCATCGTGCATCCGGCGCACCATCTGCGGCGAGTAAGGTTTCAGCGTGGCCGGGTGCATAAACATGAGCGGACTGCTTGGGTGCTTGTCGTGTTCCCTGATTAGGAGGTCGATTACCTCTGGTGTCAGTGCTATCGTCCTTGTCTGACTGCCGTACTCCACCAGCTCTCGCCGTACCACGGCACGGTTTTCTGCGATGGCCAGCGTCCGATTTTCGATATCAAGGTCGCTCCATTTCAGGGCGATTAGTTCGCCTTGGCGTAGGCCTGTCGTCAGTGCCAGCATGAACATGGGGAGGTAGCCCAGCCGCTCGGCGGCGTCCAGATAGTCCTCCATCTCCAGCGGCGTCAGCACATCGGCATTGACCTTCTTTGGCTTGGAGTAGTGGAACGCTCTGGCGGGATTATCGCTAATCAGGCCATCCCGCATGGCTTGGTCCAGGCATTGCTGAAGCAGGCGGTGGATGTGCCGCATGGTTTCTTCCCTCAAGCCAGAGCTGCCGGGTCGATGATTGCCGAAGCGGCGCCGTTCTTCCAGAAAATCTCCAATCATCTCCGATGTCAATTCAGAGAGTGGTATATCTCCCAGGCCGGGGAGGATATGGTTCTTAAATACATAGTTGTGTGCCGCATAGGTAGTCGGCCTGCTCTGATGCTTGTCATAGGTTTCCTGCCAGAAGATGATGTATTCCCGAAGCGTCATATGCCCACCTCCATGCACTGGCGCTGCAGATCCCGAAAAGCCACCCATGGGAGCCGTGCCCGTTTTAATATCTTCTTGTGCAGATAGTAGAACTCGTGGAGTTTATACTCCGCTCCGGTTTTGGGATTGCGGAACACATAGGGCGAGTCAGTTTCCGGTATCTGCTTCAGAAGGCGTTCTGCTTTGGCGTTAAGCGTCAGCAACCGCTGACCCTTGAGGATGTATCTGTAGCGGATATGAAAATCGGCCCACGACAAGGTGATCAGTTCACATTGCCGCAGACCGCTTGAAAGTCCTGTGTAGATGAGGGGGAGTACGCCGAGCTGCTCTGCTGCGTTCAGGTAACGCTGGAGCTGGCCCAGGCGCAAAGGGGCTGTTTTGTATTCCTCTGCCTTGGGCTCCTGGCAGAGCCGCACCGGGTTGTATGGAATGAGCTGTTCCCGTGCCGCTTCGTCCATGCACCGCCGCAGAAGCAGGTGGACGCACCAGACACTTCTGGCACTGAGCCCCCAGCTCTGCAGGCTGTCGTAGAAATCCGTGACCGTCTGCTCTGTTAGGTCAGAGAGCTCCATATTTCCGATGCTGGGGAGGATGTGGCTGTAAATCAGATTGCGGTACCCGCCCTCGGTGTTGCCGTTCCATTTGTGCCGATTGGCGGTGAACCACCGGCCGCACCACTGCTCGACTGTCAGGGTATTTTCTTTCTGCATATCGTCGCCTCCTTTTGGCAAACGAACAATATCACAGAAAGCAGGAAATAGCTACTGAAAAGGACAGAATATTTGCAAAATGAAACTGTTCCGAATAATATATCTGTATTGTTCGGAATAATACAGCATCATTCGGAACAATACACTTCCTATTGTTCCAAACGATCTGGATTACGGTGCTCGATGGAGAAATCACAAAAAATGAGCGAGTTTTTTCTTTGTCTGCACATTTTCTGAGGGAGTTTTAGCGACCACAACACATTTTCCGTTTATCGAGAGGGTGGGTAATATCACGCCAGCGCTTATTTCTTTGTTTATGCGGCGCAGTTTCTGAGCTGCTCTCTGCGGCAAAAAGCACCCGCTGTTGGAGGTAAACCCGGTCGGAAGCACTTTTAATATACAGAATTCAATCCCACACAAATCCCAAAAGCCGAAAGCGGTGCCTGAAATAAACAGGCCAATAGAGTTCCAAAGAGGAACCGCAGGAGTGCCGGAAAGTGCCAAAGAGGGCGACTCAGTTCTGCCTGAAGGTTCAGACATAGGTTTGGGATGTCGAGGTTGGGTGTTCAAGTCACCTCACTCGGACCAAAATCCCTCTGAAATCAACGATTTCAGAGGGATTTTCTTATTCTTTGTCTATTGCGGCGCAGGATTTGAGGACAGTTGCACGAAGTCGACAACTTATTGCAATTTTCACCAAATTGTATTATAATTAATTAACAGTAGGTCTTATGCCTGCAATACCTGCCGGACATATTTCCGTGCAGATAATTATATTTTCCTATCCTTTTATGACAAAACTCACACGTGTAAGGAGGTAGACTGAACTGTGAAAACAACGACAAGGATGAGGCAAATGGCACATCTTAAGCAAAAACAAATCAGTGACAACAGTTGTAAGGCTATCATTATTGATACCCTGCTCGAAGCAGTTCGTCCACTCACCCAAGAAGAACTATCTCGTGAGATAACTTCATTATTCCATATTCTTGTATCAGCAGAACGATTAAAACAGCAAATTCATGCATTATCATTAGAGGGAGTTATCCTTTTGGATGAAGATGACTATCTCCGGATTAGTCCATCTAAACAGCCGGACTTTATAATCGCTCGGCTCAAAGAAACTACTCTCAGGAAAGAAGCTACCATTATATGGCTCGACAATCTCCGCACCCAGCAGGAACTTTCTTCAGAATTAGAAAAAGTTCTTTCCCAGGCACTACCTATTTTTTTGCGAAGTTTATTTGTAAAACATGGTGTTCTAAGCTATGAACTTTTGACTTCAACCAGCGGCCAAAGCACCTTTGATTTGCAAGATATTGCTCACCATGTTTCGTTGGAGTTTGATGAAACATATAGGGCAGAAATCGAAACTCTTCTCCCTTCAATCTTTCAAATTTCAAACCACGAAACGGTAATTGAATACCTAAAGCATAGCATTGAGAAAGCAGTTGGCTATATCAGCGAAGTAATTTCTGATGAAAACCTAACGCAGATAACAGAGGCTCTAAAAAATCTTACAATCTACTTAGACACCAACGCCGTTTATCGTCTGCTCAATCTACAAGGCAATTCTCGATACGAATCAATTAAGGAAACTCTCGATTTTTGCCGCAAATACGGTGTAAAGTTAAAAATTAGCGCAATCACAAAAAAAGAATTATCCTCACGCTTGAAATATGACGCAAAGGTCTTGGTACAGTTTCCAACAAAAACGAATCTTGCCGAAGCAGGTTATAGGTATAGAACTTCTGACAACTATGTAAGTACATATTGGCTAAAGGCAGCGACAACAAAAGTAAGTGTAGAGGACTACATTTCTTTTTTTCAAAACTTCGATATTCTATTGAATGACGAACAAATCGAAATCGAGGAAATTGAGGTTGACGAAGAACCTTTAATTGAACGAGCGAAGTACTTTTTTGGCAAACTGTCGCTCCGAGACCCGTTGCACGAAAAAAGTGATGCTGCTCTGTGGCATGATGCCTATAATTTTGCCTATGTGCAAAAAATGCAAAAAGCCGATGCGAAAAACGCTATTGATACGCGTTGTCTTTTCTTAACCACCGATCAGGCTCTCACTTCTTTCCAGAGAGAGGATCATGAAGCAAAAAACACTGCTCCTGTTGTCATTGCACCTTCTCAGTTGCTCCAAATGTTCGCATTCTCTACCACTGATAGTGGCTACGAAGAAACATTCATCAAGTTTTTTGCATCATCATCTCTTGGAGCAACCTTCAAGTACAACAACGATGATATTCAAGAAATTTTATCGAGGATTGGGCATTACAATGGGGTTTCCGTTAAGATTGCTGAACGAATTTTAGCTCGTGAATTGGTAAGTAGCAGATATTTTTCCGCTACCGATGAAGAAAAAGAAGAGATCATTTATAACAGCGTCTCTGATGAACTGCTCTTGGAACTTAACTTAACCAAAGAGCAAGTAACACTATTGGAGTCCCAAAACACAAAACTGGACAATGATTGTAATGTCGCTCTTCAGTTACTAACCGAGAACGAGGAACAGTTTGCAATTGAACGGTTAAAACTCCAATCCGAAGCAGCCGAGGCTGACCGTCAGCGAGGCATTGAAGAAGTTGCGCGTAAAAAGGCTGAAAAAGTTACTAAAATGGCAACAGAATATAGTGCTGCTCAGGAAGAACTATACGCAGATGAGAAAATGGAACGTTGGATCAAGGTTCGCCGCTGGGTGTTCTGGCTCGGTATAGTTTTAACTATTGCGGTTATAGGGTTGTCTATATTTTTATGGATTCATTATAAAGACAGCGGCTGTCTTAGCTTGTTGAGTGCATTGGCCATTCCTCTTTTCATTATTCCTGTAGGTGCAGGCGCTTATTCTCCTAAAGTCAAATCGGAACAACGTCGGCAAATTCTTGATGCGTATCACCAAAAACTGAAGCGTTAAAATAATAAGGTCATATTCTGCCGTTTATAGTCAAGTCATGGTCATTGAAATAATCAACAGATTACGAAGGATCTTTAGCTTCTATTCCGACATTTCCCCCAGCATTGCCGTCACCATCCCATAATATTTCTTCACCGTATTCCGTGCCAGTCCAGTTCGTTTGGCGATGGTTGAGAACTCCGTGACCTCCGGGTGGAGGCGCATATAGTCCCACAACTTGCGCTGCGTTTTTGTCAGCCTGATCGGCGGGGCGATGCCTGCAAGCTGCTCCTTGAGATTTTTGCGCTCCTCGTTCATCTCCGTGATCAGCACCTTTAGCTTTTCCTCGCACTCCTCGCGGGTGTGGGCGTAGACATTGCGGGCGTGTTTCTTGCCGTCGGGCCATTTGGGAGAATAGCGTCCTTCAAAGAGGTGGTCGTTGATCTCGGTGACGCAGCCAGTACCGGACCTGCGCTTGCGGCCCACATAGGGCTTGAAATCGGTCATACGCGGCTTTTCCGCCTGGGCCGGGGCAGTATCCTGCCCCGGCTCTGAAGCGTCCTCCTGTGGTGCTACTTTGCCGATGCCGCGGTCAATATTTTCGGCGGCTGCCCGCTGCATATCATCGGTAATGTGGGTGTAGATGTCCAGCGTGGTGGCCGCCGACACATGCCCCAGCATGGCGGAGAGTGTTTTCACATCCATGCCGTTTTCCAGTGCCAGCGTTGCGAATGTATGACGCAGATCATGAAATCGAACATGCTTGCATCCTGCGTGTTCCAGGATGATCTGCAGTCTGCGCCGCACCACGCCGGGTGTAATGGGACAGTCCTCCTTCACCGGCGACGGGAACATCCAGCGGGAATCCACCATCTTTTTGTATTCCCGCAGAACCGCCACCACCGCGGGCGGCAGGACGATCTTTCGGATGGAGTTCTTCGTCTTGGGTGTGCTGATCTGAAGCTGGCCCCGCACATCGTAGACCTGCTTGTTCACATTCAGCACGCCGGTTTTGAAGTTCAGGTCGTCCCATTTCAGCGCCATGAGCTCACCCCGGCGCAGGCCGGTGGCTAAGTCCAGAAGGAAGACTTCGTAGTAGCCCTCGAACTTCGCCTGAATGAGAAACCGCTGCAGTTCCTCCCGCGTCAGCACCTGCATCTCCCGCGCCTTCTTCGGCGGCAGCTTGCAGCCGAGGGCCGGGTTCACACGGATCAGCCCATCCTGCACCGCCTTCTCCAGCGCTGAGCGGCAGGTGGCATGACACATACGCACCATTCGGTCGGACAGCCCTTCGCCGTACTTGTCGGCGAACCGCTTCCGGCCGCTTTTCTTGAGCCGACCGTAGAACTGCTGCAGGTCGTTCTGCGTCAGCTTATTCAGCGGGATGTCCCCAATCTCCGGAATGATATGCAGGCGGATGCGGCTCTCGTAGGTCTCCTGCGTAGTGGGACGGATCTTAGGCTTGGAGTGATTCTCGTACCAGTATGTCAGCCAGTCCCCGAAGGGCATCTCGGGACGAACCTTCTCCGGCTTCAGTCCGCCGTAATCCTCCTTGAGCTTTTGGAGTTTTTCAAGGCACTCCTTCTTCGTTTTAGCGAGAACATTTTTCGTTTTGGGGTAGCCGTTATCGTCGTAGCCAATAACAATGCGGCCTTCCCACCGTCCGTCCTTACGCTGTCTTACGGTTCCGTCTCCGGCTTTTCGCTTTCTTGCCACAGTTTCAACTCCTTTCCGAAGATGTCTTCCATGAAGCCGCCCACGATGCCGCAGGCTGTCTTCTGCATATCGGTTGTGACATGGGTGTAGGTATCCAGCGTGAAGGAGGCATTGGTGTGGCCCAGGATACCGGACAGGGTTTTGGCGTCCACACCGCTGGTGAGGGCGTGGGTTGCGAAGGTGTGACGCAGATCGTGGAAGCGGATACTGGGCAGACCCGCCCGCTGGAGCAGCGTCTTCATGTGGCGATACGCCGCATTGGGATCGACGGGATCTTCCGGCTTCACCGGATCAGGGAATATCCATTGGCTGATGGCATCCACTTTTCGCCGCCGTAGGATTTCAGTCACGCTGTGCGGCAGGATGATGGTACGCATACCTTGATTGGTCTTCGTCTCGCCGACGGTGTATTCGCCCTTCCGCTGGCTGTGGAGGGTTCGGCACACCTTCAGCGTACCGGCGTCCCCATCGAAGTCGCTCCATTGCAGACCACAGATCTCGCCGCGGCGCAGGCCGGTCATCAGTTCCGTCTGGAAGAAGTCTCGCCACACTTCGTCCTGCTCCACCACTGTAAGGAAGTCGTCCAGCTCCGCGCGGGTCAGGATACGCTTGGGCTTGTAGTTGGGCTTGGGCGCCGTTGTCCCCTCGGTGGGGTTCCTGGGAATGACATGCGCCTGCACCGCGTCCTTCAGCGCGGCGTGGAGTGTGGAATGGATGTGGCGCACCATGGAGTCGGAGAGCTGATGATCCATCTCGGGGTGTTCGTGGATGCGCCCCTCCGTTTTCAGACGGCGGTACATCCGCTGGATGTCCTGTTGGGAGATGAGGGAGATCTGCTTGTCGCCCAACTGCGGCTTGATATAGTATTCGATGTAGCGGCGGTAGCCCTCGAGGGTACCGGGCCGCACCGTGCCCGCCTTGTACTCCGCGAGCCAACGATCCAGCCACTCACCCAGCGTCATGCGGCTGTCCTCGGTCAGCTCCACATCCCGGTAGCACTCGATGTTCTGGTGCAGCTTGTCCAGCAGTGCCTTTTGCGTCTTGGCATACACATGACGGAACAGTGGCTCACCGTTTTCCTTGTGGCCAATGACGATGCGGCCCTCCCAGCGCCCATCGTCACGCTTTCGCACCATGCCGTCACCGGCCGGTCTTCGTTTTGCCATTAAGGTCACCTCCTTGCAGCAACACAACATACCACAAGCTGCGGGGGAAAGCTACTGAAAGTTTTCCCTTTTCTTTGCTTACGGCGTGGCAGATTTTGCGCCGCTTACTCCTCCCGATGGAACAGCAGCACATCCCGAAAGGAGATGCTGCCGTGGGTGGAGGCCACCTCCCGGACGCTGCTGCCGCGCATTTTGTTGTACTCGTCCCGGGTCATATCTATGTCGCCGCCCAGCAGATGGTTGGTCATGTTGTGCTCCACCACCAGCTTGAACAGCAGCTTACCCAACCTGTCGCCGAACACGCCCAGTGTGCCCTCCAGCATCTCCTGCAGCGCGCGAGGCAGGTATGCGACCGACCGTTCGGCGTGCAGGCGGCCACAATATTGCCGCAGGGCCTTCTCCACAAACTCATTGCGGGTGGGGCAATTATCCAGCTTGTAAAATGCGTCCACTTCCTGCCACACTTCGTCTGACAGCCACACGGAGTGACGGCTTTTTCCGTTGTTGTCCATTAAAAATTCCTCCTTTTTCGTATGTCTGCGCCGCCCAAAACCCTTGAAAACACGGGGCAAACGGGCATTTTTCCAAAGAATAGCGCCAAAGCATATTGGGAGCCCCTAAATCAGCGTCAATCTCAAAATCCCGCAACCCCCCGTGGCAGCCCGCACTGCGGGCTGCCGTGAACGGCATAGGTGCGGAAAAGCGCCAATGCCTTTCTCCTGCCCCGATTTCGGCGCACCGAAAATCGGTCCGAAACCGCTCAAAAGCCCTGGGGGTCCTATCTTCACCCGCTTTCGCTCCGGCGAGGTCACACAGTGGCTCACAGGGGCGAACGCGGGGCTTCTGCGGCCTGTTTGGCCAGCGTATCTTGTATGCGACGGCGCTCGGCGGCAGCTTCCGCTTTGGCCAGCTGCTGCCGGTTGAACTGCTCCACGGCCTGCTCCGGCGGGAGGATCGTGTAGAGCAGTGAGCCGTTTCGCTTGCGGCCGTCTTTCAGCGTGACGGTGGTGCGCTCCGTGCGGATGAGCCCCTTTTCCTCCAGCTGACGGACATATTTTGCAACGGTGTTGCGGCTCATGCCCACGGCCTCGCCGATGGTGCGGTAGCTGGGGTAGCACTGGTAGGTGGTGCGGTTTTCGCAGTACATGAGAAAGGAGTACACAGCGATTTCGCCGGGGGACAGGCCCAGCCGGCAAAGAACTTTCGGCAGGGGGTAGTAGTTTCGGGCGGGCGTCTGCCACGGTAGGGTGCGCTTCATCGGGCACCTCCCGTCTGCCGGTCTACCCAGCGGCAGAACTTTTCCTTGGGGACGACGATGCGATTGCCGATGCGCAGGGCCGGGAAGCCCTCTTCGTGCATGAGTTCGTAGGCGCTGGAGAGGGAGATCCCCAGGAGCTTGGCCGCCATTTCTGCGTTGAGGAACAGCGGAAGTTGGTCGTAGTCGGTGTAGTCGGATCGTTTCATAAAACACTCCTTATTTCAAATTCAGAGAAAAAGAACTTGCGTTTCGGAGGCCTCTCTGTTAGACTTGTGGCAGATGGCGTCTGCGTTTTCCGAAGCGCGGCGTGCCGCCGGACTGTTGCCGCAGTTCGGCGGCTTTTTTTTGGATGGAATGGTGGATGGGCTGCCCCCCTTTCATAGATGGAATATACCCGATTGACAATATTACTCTTATCGGGTATTATGAGTATAACAGATAAAACTGCATTTGCAAGGCGTTTTGGAAATATCGGCATGCACGCAAAAAATCAATCGGGTATGGAGGGGCAACTATGTTTCGGATGAGCCATGACGCAGTGGATTTCTTTTCCGCCGACTTTACAGCGGCGGGCGTGATCGTGGCGGGGGAGGAGTACCCGCTGGGATATTTTGCGGCGGAGGCGCTGGAGGTGTCGGGGCAGCTCACCCTGGATATAGGCGCTGCGGCCAAGGAATTTGCCGCCGAGGCGCAGATGTTTTTCGCCGCCCGGGACCCGTCCAGCGCCGGGATCGCCAACGAGGCGTTTCGGCGGCTGTGGCATCTGCTGCGGAAGCTGCCGCTGTATGAGCTCCTTTTGCGGCGGAAGGATGCGCCGTCCTGCTTCACCAGCGACGAGGACTGCCGGGAGATGTGGGACGAGATGATGACCCGGGGGACGCAGGCCCACGACGACTATGCGCACTGGATAGCCCGGCTCAGCCGGATCGGCCAGGACTTGAGCGACTTCCGGCGCAACACCCAGTGGATGCTGTCGGCGTATTTTGCGGGCTTGCCCTCCTGCAAGCGGGAGAACTATATCGACGCCTATGGCCGCTTCAAGGATGGGATCGGGAAGGCAAAGCTGGCGGATATAGACGAGGAATCCGACCCGTTCTACGACCCGCCCGTGGCTTCATTCCGCTTTGATTTTCCGGCGCACATATCCTTTATCCCGTACCGGGACGAGAAAACCGGGAAGCCGAAGATGGCGGAGCGCTCCACTTTCGACGACTTGATTGCTTTTTTCTACTTGGACTTGACGAGGGGGATTGCCGCAGGGAATCTGCCCCGCAGGTGCAAGAATTGCGGACACTGGTTCGTGGCCGTGGGCGGGTATAACACCCAGTATTGCGACCGCCCCATCCACGGCCAGCACGGCAAGACCTGCCGCAGCGTGGGCGCCCGTGAGACGGCGAAACGGAAACTGCGGGAGGCCGCCGCCAAGGAGTATGCCCGCACCTATAACCGCCTAAAGGGCCGGAAGCAGCGGGGCACCATCTCCACCGATGAATGGAATCACATCGTCGCCGTGGCGGAGGAGCTGCGGGCGGCGTTTCAGGCAGGGGAGATGGCGGAGTCGGAGTATTGCCGGAAGCTGAAGGCGCTGTGAGGCGGAAAAGAAGGTGAAAAAGACACTGCCCCCGGCCAAAGTACTGGCCTGAGGCAGCGCCTATTCTTTGCTTATAGCGTGGCAGAAATTGGGCGGTGTGGTGGCTTGAAGTTGCCTGAAATTATCTACCCCTTTTCTTCACATCCTCGTCAATGCGGCGTTTCCAGTCGGCGCTGAGAGGTTGGGCCGCTCGAACGCTGCACACGGCGGCGCTGATGACCTCATAGTTCAGCGCCGTGCCCTCCTCGTCGCACTTGTAGTTCACCGCCCGGTCGGCGTCGATACCAAAGCGGGCTGCCTCCTTGGCTGCGTCGATGTTGGCGCCCAGGAACAAAAACTCCCAGCCGTATTTCTCCTTCTGGCGCTCGATCATGCGCCGCACCGTCTCGTAGTTATAGCGGCGGCTGGCGTTTTCGTAGCCGTCGGTGGTGATGACGAACAGGGTCTTTTCCGGCACATCCTCCCGGCGGGCGTACTTGTGGATGTTCCCAATGTGGTGGATGGCCCCGCCCACGGCGTCCAGCAGCGCCGTGCAGCCCCGGGTGAAATACTCCTTTTTCGTCATGAGCGGCACCTTGGCAAGGGGCAGGCGGTCGTGGATGACCACGCTCTCATTGTCAAACAGCACCGTGGAGACCACCGCCTCACCTGCTTCTTGCTTTTGCCTCGCGATCATGGAGTTGAAGCCGCCGATGGTGTCCGCCTCCAGCCCTGTCATGGAGCCGCTGCGATCCAGGATGAAAACCAATTCTGTCATAATGAAAACCCTCCTTCGTTTGATTGCGCTCTCATTGTAGCGCAGCCGAAGGAGGGTTTGGTCGCCTGTGGGGCGACATTTTTTGCCTCAATCAAGCCGTGTCTCTGCTTGAAATCTCTGCGAAAATGCTTCCAATTTAATATCGTTGCCGCCGCTCAATGTAAACGCCTTGTTTTTCATTCGGTTCGCCATTTCTATGTCTCCAATGTCCATGAATGCTGCGGAGACCGAAGTCAAAAATGGCGCTGTTTCGACCTGCTGCCCGTATTTTTTTGCCACATAGTCGTACACGGAGATGACCGCGTTGGGGGAGTTCGTTTGCCGGTATAAGCTGCAAATCGTTGCTAAAAAACTTTTCGCCTCACCAGCGTTTGCTCGCAGCATGGCAATCTCCAGGGAACGAATCGCCGTATGGATTCCGACCTCATCTTTTCCTTGTTTTCGTGCAAAGGCAATGAGGTCTTTCACGGGGTGACCATAGTGCTCACGGCGCTTTTGATACAGGCTTGAGAGCCTGTTTTGATATTTTTCCTTGGGAATGTATCCGCTGCTTGATACCCATTGGTCATTCACCCATTTGAAATACTCCCCTTGATAGAATATCTCTTTTTCGGCACTACCTTTTGCCTGCGGCTTTTCCGGCAGACAGGCATAGACCTTTTTTCCGAGCATGCTGACCGGGATGGTGTATTGCTTCCCCTGATAGGAAAAGGTGATTTTGCCATTCTCGATTTTTTCTGCGGATACTACGGCCTTTTCCCCGGTGTTCTTATCAATAAACCAAAGTTTTTGTGGTTTATATGTATTTTCTTTTCCCATGCCACTACCTCTCACGCTCCCAGCAAACTCTGGTCGAACGCGAACAGCGCCTCGTTGATCTTGAAAATGTCATAGTCACGCTGCATGATGAAATACTCGATGATGACATCAAACTTGCTGCTGGGGCTGAGGGCATAGCCTGCCCGGGCGATGAGGTCGCGGGTCTCATCCAGGTTCAGCTCCAGGGCGATGGCAAAGGCGATGGCCGTGGACTTGGAGGGCTTATAGTCCGGATTGTTGCGGATTTTCGAGAACAGCTTGCGGTCTACGTTGGCCTTTTTGTAGATTTCAGAATCCTTTTTGCCGCTGCGGTCAATGAGCTTCAGCAGGGTCTCCGAAAAGCCGGCGTCCAAATGCGCCAGCAGGTCGTCCAGGTTGCCTGAGGCCACGGAAGCTGAAGCGTACTGCGGTGCGGCATCTTCGTAGACGCTCAGCGGCTGGCTTTGCAGGTCAAAGCTCCCGCGCAGACGCTCCCGGCGAGTGTCGGTGTGGGCGTCCACATAGTGGTCGTCGATGTACTCGGCGATATCAGCGAACAGCTTGCCGCTGATCTGGTAGGCCTTGCGGTCGAAAATGACCAGGTAGACCGTCATGTCGCTGCCCAGCAGGAACTGGCCGATGGTGTCCGCCGCCACCCGCAGCGCCTGGTCCTTGGGGTAGCCGAAGATGCCGGAGGAGATCAGCGGGAACGCCACCGTTTCGCAGTTGTGCGCCTGGGCCAGCGCCAGGCTCGTCCGATAGCAGGAGGCCAGCTGCTCCCGCTCGCCATGCCCGCCGCCTCGCCACACAGGCCCCACAGTGTGAATCACATACCGGCAGGGGAGGAGGTAGGCTTTTGTGATCTTGGCGTCGCCGGTTTTGCAGCCGCCAAGCCGTCGGCACTCGGCCAGCAGCTCCGGCCCCGCCGCCCGGTGGATGCACCCATCCACCCCGCCTCCGCCCAGCAGGGACTCCTTGGCCGCGTTGACAATGGCGTCCACGGGCATTTTCGTAATGTCGTTGCGAACGATGATAAGGGGCATAGTGTCACCAACTTCCCATGATTAAAATTAAGTCAATGTGTGTTGCCCTCAACTTTTTCTGCTTCGGACATTTCTTCCCAATCCCCAAGATTTCCACACCTGCGAAGGTAATCGTGGCCGCCATCCACAGCGCACGAGCCACAGCTGCAAAACTTGAAATCATGGACGGTTTTGCTTTCGATGACATCTCCACATTTTTTGCATCTGATTGCGTTTCTGATAATTCTCGGCATATCCATTTCCTCCACAAAGCATTCCCGCATTACCATGCCGGCGTAAACCCTGGAATGTACCATAGTCCATATTTCATTCCCCTTACAATTTTAGCCCGCCGTTTTTTCGTTTGCCTATTGGCTGTATAACCAATGCAGATATAATTAGTTCAAAAATGTCTCCTGCTCGATTGTAACGCCATAGCGCAGGATTTTTTCAATGGCATCCCTGAACAACTTGTATTGTCCATTTTTTAAATCGGCTTCCAGTTCAGACAAGTACGATTCAGAGCGCACAAGGCCATGCTCGTGGAATTTGTCAACAAGTTCGCCCGACATGCGCATAGGCCGCACGGAGGGGATCAGCGTCTGCAAATTGTCGAACATTCGGAATCCACCCATATCGATATCCGCCCAAAATTGTATCTTAGTATTTTCGGGTACAGCACGGGCGATCCATGTGACCAGCTTTCTCTTTTGCGGGCTGAGGAACCCGCCATGATAGACCACCAACTCGTCCAGCTGCTTTTCCGACATCACATATTCATCATAATTGGTTTTATTCTCAATGAATGTGATACACTGAATGGCAGTCAAGTCGATGGAGACGATGAAATCGATCAAGGTGCTGGGGAGGGCCAAACCATGCGGGGCAGCACCAACGAAGATATTTCCTCGTTCTGTTTGAATCTGACAGTTTCCTGCCAGTTCATAAAGTTCAGGGCGGGCGTAGATGCCTAAGTATGCCAGCTGTTCTCTTTCGCCCATTTCATTTTCGTTGCAGAGATGCGCTAAGTCCGAATCATATTTCCTGGCGATCCGCAGAAAATGATCCCGCACATTTCGCTCAAAGTATTTACTATCGGAAAAGCACTTGCTGCTGAATGCACGCATCGTTATGCCGATGGATAGAGTGGAATACTCGTGAAGAGAGCGGAGCAGATCCAGCAACAGGGCGTCATCTGTTTTGCAAAAGGCGGGGATCTTCAATTGCTCTGTGGCGAACCTGCAAACATCGGCCTTCCAGGCGACGATCCAAGGAATCGTAACATCTTTGAGACGATCGTTTATGAGCTGAACGACTTGGCTTGCCCGCGCTTTGGGATGTACTCTTCCGGCGGCAGCATAGCACTGTATGATCTGATCCAAGCGCAGCACAATGGCCGATAGTACCGGGCGGCCACTTACCCACGCAAGCTGCACCAATTGCTGCTTTTCAAGCGCCATAGCGGCTTCGTTATAGGTATCCCGAATGGAAGCATCTTCGTAGATATACTCAGGAAAGTCCTTCTTTTCTACCTTCAGCATGACTCGCCTGGTGGATATTCCGGGATCGGAGAGATGCTTGCTGTTTTCGTATTTATCCAATAGGCGGTTTAGAATAATACCTTGCTCTGTCATGGAGCGATCTCCTTACCAAAGGGCAGAATATGCATTCTGTACTTATCCTTATTTACCAATAGCGTTCGATCTGCGATCGGCATAATGTCCGAAACTTTATCCGGCGGAGTACAGATGATGGCTTGTAACCCCATCTTGCGCAAGAGGTGAACGCTTTCAATAATACGGTCACTATCCATCTTATTAAATGCCTCGTCAAACACGGCCAATCGGACGGTGTTGCCAAAGCTGGATGTATCATTCACCCGATAAAGCTGCGCGAAGGACGCTAAGACTGCGATATAAAATGGGGTCTGCGTTTCGCCGCCGGACTTTGTGTTCAAGGTCTGCGAGAGCAGCTGCTTTGTGCCGTTTTGATCTGTGGTTTCGAGATCAAACTTTAGGTATGTTCGAAAGTCGGTATATCGCTGGATGTTTTCTTGCAGCTCGCTTTGCTTCCTTGCATTTAGCTGCGTGTCATCTGCCGTGGTGATTTGGCTGAATAGCTTCTCTATCAATTGGCCGTACTTGTCTTGAAAGGGTTGCGCGAATAACCCCACATCGCCTTCCATAAGCTCCGGAGCCATGATCATGTCATAATACTCTGCATAATCCGGATTGCGCTCCACACGGAACTGATAGCTGTCCGTTCCAAACTGAGCCTGACGAAGTGCGCGATTCAAATTCTTCACTTGATCCTGCACTTGGTCGATGCTGGACTTCAATTTTGCCAGGAAATCATTTTGAAACTGTTCCATAGCGCTCTCACGGGCGGTTTTGATCTTTTCCCGATACTTGGGTAGCTCGCTTTCTTCCAGGAGCCTTTGCTCTGCCTCGAACTCATCGTTGTCCATAACTTCCACACGGAAGGAACAGGGCTTAAATCGATCCGTATATTCTCTGCGTGCAGCAAAAAGTTTTCTCTGCGCTGCATTCTGCTCATTCACACTCTGTTCCAGGCGATTACTAAAGTTTTTGTGAACGATGTCTGCGTGCTTCAGACGGGAAAGCTCTTGTTGATACCTGGGGATGCCGGTGTTTTCCTGATATGCAGGAGCGAATCTTTCTTGCAGCTCGTCCGCTGTCTTACTCAACTGCTGGTAATGATTTGGCAGCACATCGTAGTCCAGCTGGCGAATGTGCTCCCTGTCCTTGCCAATCTGAATGTTCAACTGCTCTTTTTCCTTATTCAGCGCAATGATCTCTGATCCCAGCGCTGCGATGGTGCGGCGCTGCTCGTCCAACCATAGGAGATCCAGTTTTGAAAGCTGGTCATCCATATCCCTCACCTCGTTGGTGATCTCCATGCTGCGCAGATATGCTTTCTGTTTTTCCACTATGGTGTTTTGGACGAAAAACTGAGTAAACAGTGGGTCCTTTGCCTGCGCCAAAAGACTGTGAATGGGCGCCCAATGATGTAGTCTGCCCTCGATTTGTTTCAACTCTTCTTCTAAGCGAGCGATACGCAGACGCACCGCGTGGCGGCCGATGAAGGCGTCGTCCATCAGTTCACGCCGGATGGAACGGGCAACATAGCCTTGATAGAGCAGTCCGTCTGCCGTAATTGCGGTTTTAAAATTGCGCAGATGTTCAGCTCTTTCACAGCATGCAACGCGACCCAACAGATAATCAATATAGTTGCGTGCCAGCTTATTCTCTGTATCCACCTTCTTCGCAAGGCTGTCGTCGCGAGGGTGAATCGTTTCCCGTTCGCGCAGTTTACCAATGTCCACCAGCCCGAACGATGCAAAGCCAAACTCCTTTTTGACCCTGTCAAAGATTAATAGAGCATTATCATAATAGGCCGGGTCAACGAGCAGATAAAATTTCTGCGCGTTGAGGTATCCCTCCACGGCCCCACGCCAATGTTCATCGGCAAGTTCCAGGACATCCGCAAGGATGTCAATTTTAACAGGACTGCCAATTTGACTTTTTAGCTCAGACTCTAAGCGTACTTTCAACTTAAGCAGACCTCTTGGATAGTCTTTAATGTTTTTTCGAAGATTTGCCAGAGTGGCACTTTTTTGATCTTGTTCCTCTTTCAATTCTGCTAGATGATCTTCTGCTTTGTGAAGTGCCTCCCGGATGACTTTAGAAAGCTCGGATGCCGTATGCTGGGCTTTCTCAAAAGGCGCCAGTGAATAGGAAAATATCTCATGGCTTTCGGATGTAAAAAGCGAGTATGATTTCAGGACGCTTTCGGCGGCCTTCTGCACAGGCAGAAGCACTTCTTCTGCATCCTGTTTTAATATTGAGTCACACAGGCTATTCAGCCGAAGGGATTCGCGCTTTATTTCCAAAGCTAAGGATTGAAGACCTTGCATTAGCTTTTCCTGCTCAGCCAGCAGCACCTGCTTGCGGCTGCGGAGTTTTTCCTCCTCCTGAAACACACTGCTCTGGGCGCAGGCCAAATCAAGCTCACGCCTGCGGTTCTCTTTCTGTATGATTTGATCTGAGATTTCCGCGATTTTCTTTTCAGCTTCGGATAATGCGGATACACGGTCCTCCTTTTCGCGCTCGAAACGGCTGATTTGTCCCTGTTCTATTTCTTTTTTTGACCAAAGAACCAAAAAGGACTGGACCTGCCAGCGGTCAATGGCCTGATTCATCTCGCGATAGAGTTTGCTGATCTCCTGTAGGGCTGCCAGCTTTTCCTCCTGACGCTGCGCCAACATCTCATGGCGTTTGTAATCCCGGATGTTTTGCTGCATGGCCTCGATATCGGGCTTTTCCGGTATATCACAGATGTTCTCGGTGATGAATTTCTGAATATCCACAATGGGGCGGAAGGATACCGCTTTTTTCATCATGCGGAGGACCTGCTCGTTGTGCACATTCCACCGCGACAGCATATTTCTGCGATATTCTTTCTGTGTGTCGTAAATCTCTGCTTTGGTATAATTCTGCTTCAAAAAACGGCGCAGAGCCGGGAGCTCCATAGCCTCACCATTTTCAATAAAGCAGTTTGCTGGCAATGTCCCTATATAAATGAAAAAGTGGTCTTGATTGCGTCCATCGCTACGGCAATCGAAAACGACCCCTGTAACAAAGCTGGTGCCTTCCACATCGTCTTGGAACTCACAGGCGATATAGCTGGAGAAATCCTTACCCCGACGGGAATACGGGTTGTTTTCATCCATGTCCGCCCGTAGATAGCCGTCCACTGTGCGCTGGGACTTTTCATTGGCAGCTTGATTAAAGTTGCGGGGATTTGTTTCCCCCAACAGCACGATTTGTAGGGCGTCGATCACCGTAGACTTTCCTGCGCCGTTTTTCCCGGTTAGGAAGTTGACATCGCCTACCTCAATGAGTTCCTTGCTGAAATACAGCCAATTAATCAGTAGGATCTTCTTCAGTTTCTTCATCGGCATCGTCCTCCTTTCGCAGTACGGACACAACAGAGTTTAGCTTTTCGCTGGAGACCGCAGCCAACACAGTTGGTAGTATAGCAAATTTGCAGCTACCTTGGTTGAACTTTCCCTCAAGCCGCTGAACGATGGAATGATTCTCCAGCAGGGTCAACGCGCGCTTCACTTCGTCCATATTGGGCTTCGCCGGAAGGATTGCATAATCTGTAACAACTTTTTCCAAAACATCACGCACCGTGCAAACAGCATCCTGCTCCAGACCAAGCCGCTCTTGATTTTCTTCGTAAATCATACGCAGAGCCAGGAGAATAGCGGTTTCCTTCTTGCTCAGATTGCAGCGGTTTGCCTCGTCAGTATTGATTACATAGAAGTAACCGTTAAATTTATCATGACGCAGATCCCAATCCAAAAGCCCAAGATAATCCTGCACGGCTTCGTAATGCAGAGATAAAAATGTATAATCCGGGTTATTTATCCGCCCTTTGCCCGGCCGATACAGAGTCCGCACAACATAAGTCCGACTAAGCAGCTGGTTACATACGGCTCTAAATTGTTCCAGCTCTTTTGTGGTTGCACCAAGAATGAAGTCAAAATTCATTTTTTCTTCTCCTTCCGGCAAATCTGCATCTGGGGAATGGAATAACCGTTTTCACGGAATGTGCCGCCTAACTCTTTAACTTGATGTCCGGCGGTGGGATCTCCACTGGTCAGCACGGCCAGTAAGCTCATGATATAGGATTTATCATCCCGAATATCCAGATCTTTGGAGTAACGAACATCTTCGTCCCCCAACCATCCCTGCACATAGGCAGCAATGGCCGTACGACCGTATTCAGAGCGTAATAGTTGTGCGGCCTGCGCAGCCGCATCTGCATCGGGAGCGGTTTCCTGGATGAAAACGGAGGCTGACTTTGTCCGTTTTCCAGGTCGCTTGCGATACCACAAGCTTTTTTCAGAAAGGAATGCCTGTTCATAGAGCTGAAACACCGGCTGTATTCGGTCCACCAAATCACCTGCGCGCCGATTGCGCGATAACGCCGTGAGCAGGACATTTAGGTTTCCCCGGACATTTTGATCTCGATTGGTCAGGTTCTCTACCTTCTGCGTCGCAGCTCTTGTATAGCGTCGAACCTGTGCATCGATCTCATCGAGATAATCGTGCTCCATATTGTCGTACCGTTCGTCGATCCAGAAAATCTTTCGAAGCAGATCGGCACGGCAGTTTTCTGCGGTATCCCCCCGTCCGTCCTGCAAAGCCGCGTTGGCCATAGCAAGCAGTAGAGCGTCATCCTCCGCCCAGCCCCTTAAGACGGATTGGATCGGAACACGGTATTTAGGAACAGAGTCCTTTATTTTCAGCGGCCGTATGTATGCCTCGATCACTTTTTGGCCAAAATCATTAAAATGAGAAGCCAAAACTTGATTGATATCCTGCATGTCTAGCTGCATCTGAAAGTAGTGCTTCACATTGTGATAGACCATTTGCAACAAATTTATAAGAGCGCAAGTGTTATCATAGGCACTATAAATAGCGGACATTTTATCGTAAATACTCCCACTCTCATGGGCAACTTTCAGCGTGGAGTAGGTACCAAATACATAGGAATATCCGCGGACAGGGCTGTCATCCCGGAGCTGATGAAACAGCTCCAGCAGTCGGCTACTGTAACTCGGGACGGTAATATACTCCTCAAAATCGTCGCCCCGTTCTTTTTCAAACCAGCCTTTTCCGCAGAGCTTCCGGATCAAGAAGCGTGCGCGGCCGGAAATGTCCTGCAGCTCCTCCGCATCAATATCTTCCCCCTCAAATGTGGCATCTGCCAGTTGCTGTTCCAATCTGCTGCGGAGCATGGAGTATAGTGTGTCCTCGCGTATTTTTAGGTTTTCGCGATATGCAGTGTGCAGCACATCCAATGCATCCGCATATAACGCACGGTTTGGCGATGCCAAAGGCGAAAAAAGCTCACTGGGTACTGCTTCAAAGAATTTCATGAAACTTCCTCCTACAGGAGACGACGAATATGATAGGACGATTAATTTGGAATCAAGATAGGCCGGACATTGCGTTTGCTACAGGAATGCTATATGGCGGGCTTCACTGTGGGGACTGCTTCGCGTTCTACCTGGATGACCACTGGATCGATGTTCGACTGGAATATGCAGATGATTGGGTCCTAATCCATAACGGCCACTTCGTGCCAGTCCGCTACGGTATTCTTGTGAGCATTTAATCAGTTCACAAAACTTGTCCTTCTTATAATGAAAGGTCTAATTGATCTTTAATATCATCTGGTGCCAAGGACTGTACACAGGAGATTGCGCAAGCCGAATATGTAGCGCTTCTTGAAATTGCACGCCAGTATCGATTCAGAAAATCAAAATTTGATTTCATGAAGTTCTCCCTTCACCAAAAATTCAGTTGCGCATTAAGAAAACCCGGCGACCCATAATCGTCATTTGCTGGGCTAATCATTCGATGAGCACAATTTCCATGATATTTTCAATCCGGCGATTTAGAGCTGCACAAATTTTCGCAAGTATCTCCGTGGTGATATGTCCGTTCCGTCCCATCTTGGTGACAGATGCTGGGCTGATACCCGCCTTTTCACATAAGCCTTTTTTCTTCATATTCTTATCGATAAGCATCTTCCGGAGTTTTTTATAACGCACAGATATAAAATATCTCCTCCGTACCGATATACAAAAAAATGCTCTGCCGCTTGGCAGAGCATTCGGCCTATTGTAGCCATACTGCCAGAGCCCATTCCAACACTTGCCAGTGTTGTATATTATGATAGCATATTTAGGCGCAAAAAGCAAGAAAATGGTGGAATATCACGATTTTTGCAAAAAATAAAAACGATGGTAAGGATTACTCTTAAATTCCCTCGTGACGCTGACCTTGCGTCATAGTGCGTGCTGCCACAGCGTTTGTTGTGCAAGCCACTCGTGCAGGAAGTGATTATTCTTTGCTTACAGATGCTCAACTTTTGCGCCGCTACCCACGCAAAAAACACTTGCATATGAATCTCCCCACAAATACAACTTGATTTTATATCACTTTAGTGATATAATTCGCACAGGGACACTTAGGAGGATACGGAAATGGATCAGAAAATCACCCTATATCACGGCTCTGAGCAGATCGTAGAGGCTCCCGCCTTTGGGTTGGGTAAGCAGAATAACGACTTCGGGCTGGGCTTTTACTGCACGGAAAGCGAAGCGCTCGCCAAGGAATGGGCCGTATCCTCTCTGCGCAACGGCTTTGCCAATCGTTACAGCCTTGATACGGAATACCTAAAAATTCTGAATCTGAACAGTCCGGACTATACGATTCTGAACTGGATCGCCGTTTTGGTAGAGCACCGTCTGTTCTCTATCAATAATCCGGCCGCGCAGCGGGCCAAACGATATTTGATCGAAAATTTCGGCGTCAATGTCAACGCCTATGACTTGATCATCGGCTATCGAGCCGACGACTCCTATTTCGACTTTGCGGCGTCTTTCTTGAATAATGGAATTTCCGTGCAGCAGCTCGCAAGTGCTATGCGCCTGGGCAAGTTGGGCGAACAGATCGTCGTCAAGTCTAAATACGCATTCTCCCTGCTGCATTACGAGGGATTTTCCATCGCAGAAAGGGAAAAATATTATGTTCTCCGCAAGGCGCGAAACGACGAAGCCGACCAGCTTTATTCGAAAATGCTCGAAGAGGCGACTGACGGCCTGTACATGCTTGACATTATGAGAGGAGGCATCCGGAACGATGACCCACGCATACCAAGAAATGTATCTAAATAATGCGCAGGCCTTGCTGGGCGATGCCTTCGACTATGCCATCAACGCATGCGGAATCGCCGGAGGCAGCTTCATGAAACTGTTTTCCGTCAGCTCCGTCAGCAACCGGATCGAGAACGGCGAAGCTGCCTATATTATGGGAAAAAGCGGTATCGAAGCGGCTGTTGATGTCCTGGTTGAGACCACGGGTAAAGCGCCGACTGCCAAGCCAAAAGTCAATTTCAACCGTTCCAGAGAATATTGGATCGGCTGGGCCGTCGCCTACTACCAGTGGTTCTCCGGCAGGAAGTTCAGCGATATTTTTAAGGTTCTCTCGTTTGAAGATTTAGAGCGGATGTATGCGCCTCTCCACGAAGCGGACATCAGCAAGTTCGCCGATATTGCCGATGCCAAAGTACGCGAGTACTTCGCTGATACCAACCTCAAGCGCATCCGCACGATCTATGGCTGCACGCAGGCGGAGCTTGCCAGACGAAGCAATGTCAGCCTTCGGTCGATTCAAATGTACGAGCAGCGCAACAAGGACATCAACAAGGCCAGTGCGGAAACTGTTCTCAGCCTCGCGAAAGTCCTCGGCTGCACGATGGAGGATCTTTTGGAAAAGTGAGGCTGTGATGGAAGGGGTGACTTTCCCTTAAAATGACCCTAAAATTACGGGAATGCGATAGTTATTGAGGGAAAGCGAGTTTCACCTTTAGAGAGCAAATGCGTGAGGTTATTCTTTGTCTATTGCGGCTCAACCTTTGAGCTGCTGCTCACGCAAAAACAACTTGCATAACACCCTCCTCAGAGTTACAATGCAGCCAACAGCAACACAAAACGCTTCCCGTCCGGCACCGGTGAAAGTTCACCGGAAACCGGGCGGGAAGCGTTTTTGACCACATAGATTACCACAGACGGCGCTGGAACACCCGGAAACAGCGGAGATAAGAGCGCCAAAGAGTAAGTGAAACAAATTAAAAAGCGCCGAAAACCACTATAAACGAGCGGAAAAAGTATTCCCGATAAGTTTGGGAGCAAGATGCCGGGTGTTCGAATCACCTCACTCCGACCATACAGGAAAGACCGCCTTTCGGGGCGGTCTTTTGCGATATTAAGCAATGTGCGCTTGCTTTGGGCTTTTTCTCGAGCGCTGCCGGAGGCAGAGAATTCTTCACCTTGCGTTTTCCCATATCTTCCTCACAGGTGAGGGCGTGGATGAAGCGGGCACCTTTTTCCCTAAATGTTTTTACTGCCGATGGAGTCAGCGACCCCATTTCTTAAAATGCTTTGCTAACTAAGTCAGCTAATCAGGTTTCACCAAAACCGCTGTCGATCAATTCAATCAGAACATCGACTGCTTCCTTTTCGTCTACACCTTCAGCACTCACTTCCACCTCCGAGCCCTGTGACAGGGCCAGTGTCAGCACCTTGATAATGGACTTTGCGTTTGCGGTGTTATTCTGCTCATTTAGGCTCAAATTGCAGATGGTAATATTGGATTGAAATTTTTTTGCCTCATTCACAAAGACCGATGCCGGCCTTGCGTGAATCCCTGTGCGATTAATAATGGTTGTTTTTCTCTGATACATAGTCTCACCCTTCTCCTTACAAGAATACTGTCAATCACTTAGCCGTGCAGAAATTCGCCCATACACCGCTCAACTTCATCAGCATTCGCACATTGCAGCACCGCTTCTGCCAATGTTTCCAAATAGGGTAACTCGTAGCGAGATAGCATTTGTTTGACACCCGGCACCGCATGGATGGACATTGAAAGCTTACGCATCCCCATACCAACCAGCACACAAGCAGCATTTTTATCGCCGCCCAACTCGCCGCAGATCGAAAGCGGCTTATTCTCCTTGCGGAAAGCTTGGATCGTCATCGCGATTGCCCTATAAATGGCTGGATGGGAAGAACGGCAGTACTGCGCCACCGCAGGATTCATCCGGTCAGCCGCGGTAAGATACTGACACAGGTCATTGCTGCCGATGGAGGCAAAATCCACCTGCTTTGCCAGCTGGTCCGCCATCATCACCGCCGCCGGGGTTTCTATCATAACGCCAAGCTTAATATGATCACTCACTGCCACACCGCTTTGCCACAGGCGCTCTTTTTCTTCCAGTACAATTATACGCGCTTTTGTAAAGTCTTCAAGGCCAGAGACCATGGGGAACATCAGCCATAGCGTTCCGTACACAGAAGCCCGCAGCGCCGCGCGAAGCTGGGTGCGCATAATATCCTCATTTTCAAAACAAAGCCTTAGTGCGCGAATACCCAAAAAGGGGTTATCTTCCCTGGGAAGCGCGAAATAAGGGAGTGACTTATCCCCACCGATATCCAGCGTCCGCAGAGTCACCGGGCGCTCCCCATATTCCAAAAGAACCTTTTTATAAGCTGCAAACTGCTCCTCTTCCGTGGGCATATGGTCTGATTCCATATAAAGAAACTCGGTACGAAGCAGACCCACATAATCCGTTGCGGTGAAAGTCTCCAGCACCTCCGGCGCAGGCTTGCCCATATTTAGGCCAATCTCCACCGGAACACCATCAAGGGTCCTGCCCGGAGCATACAGAAACTTATCGCTTATGCTCTTTTGTTCCATAAACATAGTCTGCTGTGCAGCGGCATTTTGCAGCTCCTGCGGAGTGGGCTCGCTGTGCAAATTCCCCGCAATGGCATCCAGCACGATCGTATCTCCCGAAGAAACACAGCTCATAATATTGGGGATACCCAGCACCGCCGGGATACCCCACCCGCGGGCAATGATGGCCGAATGTGAGGTATAGCCGCCCTTTTGGGCAACGATGCCCAGCACATTTGCCCGGTCCATAGTCGCCGTATCCGAAGGCATTAGATCATCGCATATGACGATTACCGGGCCATCCAGCCGGGAAAGATTCTGTTCCAGGGCACCAAGTAGGATGCGCAAAAGCCTCTGCTGCACATCCAACAAGTCATGCGCCCTTTGCACCATAAAATCATCATCCAGGGCTGCCAACAGATCTGCATACCGCTGGTATACCTGTTCCACCGCCTTTGCCGCACCGGTACCGGCATGAATAGCCGAACGGATCTCCTCGGAGATCTCTTCATCGTCCACCATATCCAGGTGTGCACTGAAAATCTCCGCCTTATCATCATCCTTACCAGTAAAGGCGGCCTGTATTTCCCGCAGCTTTGCCTGCGCTGCTTGCACCGCGTTTTCATAGCGTTCCAGTTCACATTCCATCGGAAGCACCGGTGCATCCTCCGGAGCAGTCAGAATCTTGGGATCGTACACAAAGGCACTGCCGATTGCTATGCCAGCAGATACCGGATTCCCTTTGTAAATCATTTTGTGTGCTCCTCCCCCTGCGCAATGGCGCAACGAAGTTTTCGATAGTTCTCTTCCAGGGTTCCTTCCTTAGTATATAGACTGGAAGTTCCCGCTACAAATATATTTGTTCCAGCACGGCGCATTTTTTCCGCATTGATAAAAGACACATTCCCATCCGTCTCGATGAGGGCCGTACTTCCAGCCCGCTCCAACAGTTCCTTTGCGCACCGTATTTTATCCAGCGTCTGGGGAACTAGCTTTTGTCCGGCAAATCCCGGATTGATGGTCATTACCAGCAGCAAATCAATATCCGGAAGCATCCAGCGGCAATAATCCAGGGGCGTTGCGGGATTCAGCGCAAGTCCCGCCTTCGCCCCACGCCGGCGTATTTCCGCCAGTGTTTTTTGAATATGCGGTGTGCTTTCGGCATGGATAGTTACATAATCCCCGCTCTCAAATGGGATGAACGACAGCTTTTGGTCGGGACGCTGGATCATCAAATGAATATCCAAGGGGAGCTTTGTTATCCTGTGCAACAAGGGAATAAATTCCGTTCCTAGGCAATAATTTGCCACAAAATTCCCGTCCATAATATCTACATGCAACATCTCTATCCCTATCTGCTCCAGGCGGTGCACATGCTCTTCCAGGCACTCCAGCGGGCAGCACGCAATTGAAGGTGATATGTAAGCCGGATAATTCATCTGAATTGCCCTCCTCGTTTTTTGTTCTTCCTTTATAATGAAAGCTTTGATAAAGTACTTGTCACATTTTGCGTATTCTTTTCACAAATCCAAGATAGTTTGCAGAATATTTGAGAATTTGCTTGTTTATCTTTCAATTTTGATGTATTCTAATAATATAAATTATCCCACCTTGATTTTGGGGCTCATTGTCCAAAGGAATCTTTTTGAGGCGTTTTGATTTATCGAAAAAGCGCCTGCTGAATATCGGGATCAAAGGAGTTTTTATATGATTGCAACAGAGCGAATGGATTATATCCTGCAAAAGCTGGAGGCCGAAACGACCGTTACCATCAAGGAGATTGCCGCCAGTCTAAATGTATCTGAAGCAACGATCCGGAGAGACTTTGAACGGCTGGAGCAAAAAGGCCTGGCGCTGAGAGTACGCGCAGGCGCAACCAAAACCGGCGGGTCCCCCTTGGGGAATGTTGCACCGCTGATCACCAGCGAAAAACTGACGGAACATATGGAAGAGAAAAATGTGATCGCCAAAGCCGCCGCAAGCCTAATTCAGGACGGTCAATGTATTTTCCTGGATGGCGGAACTTCCGTCGCCCAGCTTGTCGATTTCATTCAAGATAAACGCATTAAAATCGTCACACCCAATCTTCTGATCCCCCGGAAGCTGTATAACATGGATATGGACATCTTCCTGATCGGCGGAAGATACATGCATTTCCACGAAAGCACCGTGGGCACCTACGCCGAAAAAATGATCTCGCAGTTTCACTTTGATTACGCCTTTTTCGGCTGCTCCGGTATCGAGCTAAATAACCAGCTGGCCTATAATGACGATATCGAAACCGTCCCGGTAAAGGAGGTTGCCATGCGGTGTGCCGATAAAAGCGTATTGCTGGCCGACTCCAGTAAAATTGGAAAGACCAGCGTATGTCGCTTCGCCTCGCTAAGCTCGTTTGATAACATCATTATCTACGAGCCGGAAAACCTCTCTATCGGTTTTCCTTCGAATTTTACCATCGTAAAAGAATAACTGTTTTAGGGAATAGGCATCCGGGTTCACCGACCCGGATGCCTGTTTCTTTAATTTACTTTATGCCAGGCCTTCAGAATTTCGGCAACAGCATCCTTTGCGGTAAGCTTGTATGCTTCCTTCAGCAGGTCGACCATACCTACCTGTCCAAAGATCTCAGTAGCGCCGAGCTTCAGCAGCGGCACACCTGCACCGTTCTTGGCCAGCACATCCGCCACAGCGCTACCGATACCATTTACCGTACCGTGGTTCTCGTAGGTAACGACCAGCTTCTTGCCCTTTGTCTCGTTCAGGATCAGCTCCTCATCGAAAGGCTTAATGGTAACCGGATCAACCACTTCCACGCTGATACCCTGCGCTCTCAGCTCTTCCGCCGCAGTCAGGGCATCGCCCATTAGGTAACCGCTGCCGACCAGCAGCACCTCATCACCGGGGATAAGGACCTTGCCCTTGCCCAGCTCGAACTTGGTACCGGGCTCATAGACCTCGGTAACATTCTTGCGGTACGCGCGGATATAATGGATGGCACCATCATTGCGGGAAAGGCACTCCCGAACCATCCAGTCCAGCTGCACCTGATCACAGGGATCGCACACAATGGCATGGGGAATGGTTCTCATAATGGCCAGGTCTTCAAAACAGGTGTGGGTACCGCCATCAAAACCGGAGCAGATGCCGGGATCCGAACCAAATACATTGATGGTATTGTTCTGGTAAGCGCAGGAGATGTACAGCTGATCCAACGCACGGCGGGCCACAAAAGCCGACATGGTGTGTACCACCGGGATATAGCCGCGCAGAGAGAGTCCGGCCGCCACGCCCACCATATTCGCCTCACAAATACCGCAGTCTACAAAGCGGTCGGGATGGGATTTCTTAAAGCGCAGGAAAAAAGAAGCGCCACCCAAATCTGCATCCAGTACCATAATGCGGTCGTCTTTTTCCAGCATTTCCGTTACGGTTGCAACCAGCTGGTTGCGGAGTTCGCCGCCAAGAGTCCTATTTTCCTTCAGCATTGCTTATTCCTCCTCCGTTATTTTTCTCAGTTCAAGAATTGCGGCATCAATTACAGCCCGGCCTTCCTCAAATACCTTCGGTGCATGGTTATCCGGCATTTCCTCATAGTACTTGACACCCTGGCCCTTGATGGTATCCAGAACAATGCAAACCGCCTGGTCTTTTACTGCCTTCGCCTCATTGATGCCATCATCGATGGCTTCCTCACTGGCACCATCAACGGTCTTGCACCAGAAACCGAAAGCCTTCATCTTTTCTTCATAGCTGAAGGGCTTCAGGACCTCATCGCAGTAACCATCGTGCTGGCGCTTGTTATTATCGATGAACACGATGCAGTTGTTCAGCTTATTATGGGCCATAAACTGGAATGCCTCCCAGTTCTGTCCTTCGTTCAGCTCCCCATCACCGATGCATACATAGACATGCTGATTGGAGATACCCGCATGCTTCAGCCCGTATGCAATACCGGCCGCCACGCTGGCACCCTGCCCCAGAGAGCCGCAGGTCACATCGATACCGGGGGTCAGCAGGCGGTCCACATGGCTCGGGATCCTAGTGCCGATATCATCCATCGTCAGCAGCAGCTTTTTATCAAAGAATCCCAGCTCCGCCAAAGCGGCCTCCACCGCCGGCGCGGCATGGCCCTTGCTCATTACCAGGTAGTCGCGCCCCTCCCAGTTGGGATTCTTGGGGTCAACCTTCATCTGTTTTCCGTACAGTACACTGATGAGCTCCGTCACGGAAAGGCAGCCGCCGATATGCCCCATCCCGCGCTGCTTGAACATTTCCAGCTGGTCAATGCGCAGCTGGGCAGAAAACTTTTTCAATTTTCTCAGCTCTTTTGCATCCATAATATACCTCCTAAAAATAAGTTTTCGATATTAAGACCGCATCATGTGCAGTCGTATGCCTGGTATGTGGCCGATTTCCCCGAAAGAATCTCCTTATAGTCCTTCATCAGCGGGTGCTGTTTCCAGGTGGAATTGGTTTCCGCCACATAGTACGAGATCAACTGGATGAAAGCCAGTGTATACAGCGGGGTCAGCTTTTCCTTGATGGCATGTGTCACACGCATCACTTCTTTCCCAGTTATCTCGGGGTTATTGCTTAGGATAAACACTCGATCCGTCATGGCCCGTGCCGCCTTATAGGATTGCTGGATCCGCGGGGCGGTTTCATCGCCCGGATCAATAAAAATGAAATTGTAATTGGGGGTCAGCTGGATCTGCGGTCCATGGATGGCCTCGTCCACCTCATAGCCAACGGCTACAATATGTACCGTCTCGCCAATCTTCACCGCGCCTTCCAGGGCCGTGCCGTAGTTCGCGCCCGCCCCAATTACATACACCCGTTCCATCGAGAGCAACTTCTGCTTGTTGGCCTCGAAGTATGCCGGGAAGTTCCTGATCTGCTCTTCATAATTATCTATGCCCAGCAGCATCTGTGCCTTTTCCGTTTCCACCTGTTCGTTGTTTATCCTTCCCTGGGCACGCGCTGCATACAGCGCAAACAACATCAGGAATACCATCAGCGTGACTACACCCTTGGATACAAAGTCCAGCTTTTCTTCTCCCAGGCCATAGTCCACCACATCATCGGCCTCCCGCTCAAAATCGGAATGAACATTTCCTGTTAGGCCTATCGCGGGGACCCCAAGCTTTTTACACAGGCGCAGGGATTCGACAGTATTGGTGCTGCACCCGCTTTGGGAAATACAGACCACAAAGTCGTCCTTGTCCATGTCATGTTCATAGTGGTTAAAGGTAAACGGCGTAATGACCTTTACCTCAACTCCAAGGTATTCCCGCATATAATACCGTGCGCAATGGGCCGCATTACAGCTGGAGCCACAGGCCACCAACCAGACGCTCTTGTAGGGCCTGGCCGCAAAAAGCGATACCATCTTGGCCGTAAGGGACTCGGCATTTTTGATATTGCTGCGGACCTGCGCCGGTGTTTCCATGATGTATTTCAGCATGGAAAGGGCATTGCTATCCATTCAACTTCCGTCCTTTCTGCATCGATTTTTTCAGCTTTTTTAGACTGTTACGGTTTTCTTGCTTACACCCTTTGGGTGGTCCGGGTCGTATTCCCGGGAGAGGCTGCACAAACAGGCAAACATCTGTGAGAATACGGCGCCGGAAAATACCGCCCGAATGCCATCATATTTCACAGGAAGCAGCACACTTGTATCGCCCAACGATAGGTACTTCTCCTTATTCGTCACAACGGTACACCAGATATTGCTCTCCTCCTTTAGGCGGTGCAGCAGTGCCTCCGCACAGTAGTCGGTCTTTTCATCCGCCAGGAAGAACAGATAGGGTACAAACCGCTGGGCTGTCGCAATCGGGCCATGGCGGTAATCCGCCGAGCCGTAGCAGCGAGCATCCAGGTAGCTGGTCTCCTGAATTTTCAACTCCGTTTCATTGGCCAGGGCATCCATCAGCCCACGGCCGAGGACCATCATATGCTCGGTTTCCCGGTAGAACCGCACCACCTCCCGCACCTGGCTTTCCAGCACTGCCAGTGATTCGGAAATGATCTCGGGCGCTATATCCAGGGTATGCAGCAGCTCCGAATCTTCCGAAATATAGGCAGCAATCATCGTCAGCACCATGACCTGTGTCATGTAGGATTTGCCGGCCGTTACGCTGTTTTCGGGCCCGCAGTGGTTATTGATCTTATATTTACCCACCTGCGTCATCAGGGAACCTTCCACATTGGTCACGCTGACACAGATGCCGCCCTGTTCATCGCAGGCCTTCATCACCTCATAGATATCCTGGGCACCGCCGGACTGAGAAACCGCAATCATCAGTACATTGGAATAATCCGGCGCGGATTTGTACGCTGTAACCACACTGGGGGCACTGATGCTGGTTACCATCCCGCACTTAGCCTCAAACAGATACCGTCCCACCAGGTTTGCATGGTCGCTGGAGCCTCGGCCAACCAGCACAACGGTCTTGATATTCCTTTCTTTTACCTCGGCAGCGATCTGTTTACACACCTCACGGTTAGCCGCCAGACAGTTCGCTACCGCCTCTGGTTGCTCAAAAATCTCCTTCCAAAAAATAGAGTTGCTTGTGTCGATCATTGAAAAACTCCTCCCGAAATTTTTTATTCCACCTCTTGAAAAATGAGGATATCCTGTGGTAGATTGTAAAGCAGCAAAAGAACCGGAAACATTTTGCGATGAAAAGAGGGCTTTATTATGAAATTCGATGGGATCATATTCGACCTGGATGGGACTCTGTGGGATTCCTGCCGCAGTGTTGCCGAAAGCTGGCATCTAACACTTACCCGGCGGTTTGGTATTAAAGAAGCGCCCTCCCTTTCCGAGATCCAAAGCATCATGGGGATGACTGCCTCCGAAATCGCGCGCGCCCTGTTTACCGGCATCGGGGAAGATCCTGCCTATATTTTTGAGGTCTGCGGAAAGGAAGAATGCGATTACCTTTCCACCCACGGCGGCATCGTCTACCCCGGTGTGGAAGAAATGCTCCAAGCGCTTTCCCGCCGGCACCCGTTGTTCCTGGTCAGCAATTGCCAAAATGGTTATATCGAAAGCTTCTTCCGGTTTACTGGGTTTCAGCAGTACTTTACCGACTACGAATGCGAGGGACGCAGCCAAAAACCAAAGGCCGAAAATATCCGGGATATCATCACCCGCCACCAGTTGGCCGCCCCCGTCTATATCGGCGATACCAAAATGGACGAAGCCAGCACCAAGCAGGCCGGATGTCCCTTCATCCATGCGGCCTATGGGTTTGGTAGTGCCAAAGAACCCCTGGCCACAATAAAAACGCCGTTAGAACTGGTGAGGGCCCTCAATCAGGAAAGTAACTGATCCAGCTCCAAAAGCTCTTCTGCGGTGTTCGCCTGTGCCAGCTTTTCCAGCAGTTCCTCATCGGAAAGAATCAGAAACAGCTGCCGCATGTTCTTCAGATGCTCTTCCTCATCCACCGCCGCCAGGGTAAAAAACAGGGCAGCATCTTTATCCAGGTCGTTTTCATCAAAACGCACCGGTGTTTCAAACTTTGCAAATGCAATCGATGTTTTCTGCACACCGGGGGAGCCTTTGGTGGAATGCGGAATCGCCAGTCCCGGCACGATCACGATATAGGGGCCCAGTTCCTCCACACATTCTATAATGCGCTGCGCATATTCCTCTGTGGCACAGTTTGTTGCCACCAGGGGGGAGCAGCTCTTTTTTATGGCATCCTTCCAGTCGGCAGCCTCTTTATAGAATGCATAACGCTTCCCTTCCACAATTTCTTTTAATAGCACTTTCTTCCCTCCATTTTCGCAGTAACTGTCTCCATTATAGGGCATATTGCAAACTATTGCAATACTTTGCAATGAAATAATTATTATTGCCCTTTTCTTTTGTCGTATTATGCAAAAATAGATGCGTTTATTTGGTCAATCTGCGGTTTTTTATGCTTTCTGACTAAAACTGTTGACATTGTATGGATGAAATGTTAATGTGTTTATAAGAAAAAGGGATTCTATTTGTAATTTATTGCAAAATCAGTTGGTGTTCTAGTGTATATCTGCAATATTTTGTTAGAGAACACGGCCGGATCCCAATAGGTTATTCCAAAATATAACAAAAAGGAGGTGATTCCAAAGATGCTTAGTATTTTGATGGTGTGTGGCAATGGCTGCGGCAGCAGCCTGGTTTGCCAAATGGCCGTAGAAGCCGTTCTTAAAGAACTGGGTGTACAGGCCAAGGTCGATCACAGCGATATGCTTTCCGCCGCTTCCAAGACCGCTGATATTCTCATCGCCGGTGTCAATTTCAAACCGCACTTTGATAAATTCAATTCTTTTCCCAACAAGATTTATCTGAACAGCCTAATCAGCAAACAGGAAATCAAAACAAAATTACAGCCAATCCTGGAGGAAAACGGCTGGATATAAAATGCCTCAAATGCGGCTTTCCATTCAAAACTGAGGATAAAAAAGGGAGGTTATTATGGCAATTCTTAATTTTATCATTGACAACATTCTTATCAATGCTGCCGTTATCCTGGGCCTCGTTGCCCTGCTCGGTCTCATTCTTCAAAAGAAGCCCTTTGCCGATTGCCTAAGCGGAACATTCAAGACCATGATGGGCTTTATGGTTCTGTCTGCGGGCGCCAATGTAATCGTCGGCGCTCTGGAACCCTTCAGCGTATGGTTTGCTGCCGGCCTCGGCATTGATGGCGCTGTCGCGTCCATCGAAGCAGTTCTGGCTGTTGCCATGCAGAATGAAGTCGTCGGCCGTGATATAGCTCTGGTTTATGCCGGCATCTTTGTGGTAAACCTGATTCTGGCCCGCTTCACCAAGCTCAAATATGTCTTCCTCAATGGTGAAGCGCCCATTTACATCGCTATGGCCAGCATTCTCTTTGGTGTGGGCCTTTGCGGCTTCGGCCACGGTCTCGCCATCGGCATCGGTGCCATCCTGGGTGGTATCTGCTGCGTCGTATTCCCTGCCATGGCACAGCCCTTCGTCCGCAAGATCACCGGCAGCGATGATATCGCTCTTGGTCACTTCTGTACTTTGGGTTATGTTCTCAGTGCCGGCGTTGCCAAGCTGACCGGCGATGCTTCCAAATCCACCGAGGATACCAAGTTCAGCCCCAAGCTGTCCTTCCTGCAGGATACCTACCTTGCAGTCGCCTCTGTCATGGTTCCCCTCTATGTGCTGCTTGCCATCCTGGCCGGTCCCGAGGTAGTAGCGGAAGCCGCCGGCGGAAAGAACTACATCGTCTTCGCTGTCCTCCAGGGTATCACCTTCTGTGTTGGCCTGTTCATTCTGCTCACCGGTGTTCGTCTGCTCATCGCCGAGCTGGTTCCCGCCTTCAATGGCATTGCACAGAAGATCGTCCCCGGTGCCCGTCCCGCACTTGACTGCCCGGTTCTGTTCACCTTCGCACCCAATGCCGTCGTTTACGGCTTCATCTTCACCACCATTGGCACCGTCATCGGCATGTTCCTGTGGCCCCTTTTCGGTCTGCCCATGGTCATCCCCGGCATCATGTCCAATTTCTTCGCCGGTGGTACCGCCGCCATCTTTGCCAATGCAATGGGCGGTCGCCGCGGCACCATTATCGCCAGCATCGTCCACGGTCTGTTCATCTCCCTGATGCCCGCCATCATCGCACCCTACCTTGGACAGATTGTCATCGAGGGCCTGCCCTCCCTGGCCGCCTACACCATGACCGATGTTGACTGCATCGCGTTCAGCCTCATCTACTCCTGGATTCTGAAGCCCCTTGGCATCTAAGTTCTTGTTCAACCGTAAAAGCCGCACCATAGGCATAGGCCCTGCCGTAACCCGGCAGGGCCTATTTTGCGCACCAAAAAAGGGAACCAACAGGTTCCCTTTTTTCTATCTATCTTCAGCCGGAGATTCCCAATCCCCCAGCCCATGCGGCAACTTCACTTTGCGCAGCACTGCTGCCAAAGCGGTGTCCCTCCTGCCAATCACCGGTACCGGCCAGCTTGGCCAGCAGCTCTCCGCTTTGTCCCAGCGGAGAGGACGCCGAGGTGCAGAATGGGATGACTGTTTTGCCGGTAAAGTCATTGCCGGTTACAAAACCATCTACCGGCCATGCGGCGATCCCCCACCAGATGGGATAACCGATGAATACCGTACCATACTCCTCCCAGTTTTCCACGGCAGCAGCTGTTAGGGCTACCTCCCGCAGCGATTCATCCGCATGTTCTCGGCAAACGCGGCTGTCTGCGCTGCCATTGACAGGCATAAGTCTACCTGCGCCGGACATCAGCCTGCCTGCGGCCTGCCTTGACCTCCTCTCATTTTCCCCGCCGCCCGCCCATCTCTGCCACAAATTCCCCTATCTGTGCATTGACTTTTCCCCTTCTCCCGCACTAAAATATAATGGAATAGGTGTTTGTTTAGATAGACACCCAAGCTATCCAAACGGAGGAACTGCCCATGAAAGAAGTCAAATCCCCAAAGAAACCGCTTATTTACTATTACTGCATCGTCCTGCTGGTTCTTATGGTGTTCAATTCCTTTATCGTGCCGCTTATCGCCAGGCAGCAGATCAAGGAAGTGGACTACGGCACCTTTATGTCCATGACCGAAAAGGGCGAGATCGGCAAGGTGGAGATCGAAAGCAACCAGATCCTTTTCACAGATAAAGACGGCCAGAATGTCTACAAGACCGGCGTGATGGACGACCCGAACCTCACCGAGCGTCTGTATGCCTCCGGCGCCCAGTTCGCCACCGAGATTGTGGAGGAAGCCTCCCCGCTGATGAGCTTTTTCCTGACATGGATCCTGCCGGTCGTGCTTTTTGTCGCCCTCGGCCAGCTCCTCTATAAGAAGATGATCGAAAAGATGGGCGGCGGGCCCAATTCCATGATGTTTGGCCTGGGCAACAGCAATGCCAAGGTCTATGTTCCCTCTACCGACGGAGGGATCCGCTTTGCCGATGTGGCAGGCGAGGACGAAGCCAAGGACAATCTTCAAGAAATCGTCAATTACCTGCATGACCCCAGTAAATATAAGGCCATCGGTGCTTCCATGCCCAAAGGGATCCTGCTGGTGGGCCCTCCCGGAACCGGCAAGACCATGCTGGCAAAGGCAGTTGCGGGCGAAGCAAATGTGCCCTTCTTCTCCATTTCCGGCTCGGAATTTGTAGAAATGTTCGTGGGCATGGGTGCTTCCAAGGTGCGCAATCTGTTCGACCAGGCAAAGGAAAAAGCCCCCTGCATCGTTTTCATCGATGAGATCGATGCCATCGGCCAAAAGCGCAGCGGCGGCCAATATGGCGGCAATGATGAGCGCGAGCAGACCCTCAACCAGCTTTTGACCGAAATGGATGGCTTCGAGGGTAATAACGGCGTCATCATTTTGGCGGCTACCAACCGTCCCGAATCCCTTGATCCCGCGCTGACCCGTCCCGGCCGCTTTGACCGCCGGGTACCGGTGGAGCTGCCCGATTTACAGGGCCGCGAAGCCATCCTCAAGGTCCACGCCAAAAAGGTGGAGCACGAGGATAATATAGATTTTCTGGCGGTCGCCCGCATGGCCTCCGGCGCTTCCGGCGCTGAACTGGCCAATATCGTCAATGAAGCTGCCCTGCGCGCTGTACGGGATGGCCGTACTAAGGTCACCCAGTCCGACCTGGAGGAGAGCATCGAGGTCGTCATTGCCGGCTATCAGAAGAAGAATGCCATCCTCACCGACCACGAAAAGTGGATCGTCTCCTACCACGAGATTGGCCACGCCCTGGTGGCTGCCTGCCAAAGCCACTCTGCCCCGGTACAAAAGATTACCATTATCCCCCGCACCTCCGGCGCTTTGGGCTACACCATGCAGGTGGATGAGGGCAACCACTATCTAATGAACAAAGAGGAGATCGAAAATAAGATCGCTACCCTCACCGGCGGCCGCGCCGCGGAGGAAGTCAAGTTTGGTTCCATCACCACCGGCGCCTCCAATGATATTGAGCAGGCTACCCGCCTGGCCCGTGCCATGCTCACTCAGTACGGCATGAGCGATGAATTTGATATGGTGGCACTGGAAACGGTGAACAACCAGTACCTTGGCGGGGATGCCTCCCTGGCCTGCTCCGCCGGTACCCAGGCGGAGATCGACCGGCTGGTCATTTCCATCGTAAAGAAGCAGCATGAAAAGGCCACCGGCATCCTGAACGAAAAGCGGGAGAAGCTGGACGAGCTGGCCAAGTATCTGTACGAAAAGGAAACCATCACCGGCGAAGAATTCATGAAGATCCTAAATGAATGATCCCGCAAAGAGGTACCGCATGAATTTACTGTTTTGCATCAATGGCGGCTATACCGGCCCCCTTCTGGACTGCTTGAGCTCCATAGTGCTGCACGGCGGCGAGCCGCATTATGAGGTGTACCTGCTTTCCTCCGATCTTTGCGAGGAGGCGCAGCAGGCTCTTTTGCGGCAGGTGCCAAAGGCCGTCACGCTGCATTTTATCGCCGTCCCGCGGGAGCTGTTCGAGGGGTTCCCGGAAACGGGGCGCTACCCGCAGGAGATCTACTACCGGCTGGCCGCGCCCCTGCTGCTTCCCCCGGAGCTGGACCGTATCCTGTACCTGGATGCCGATATTGTGGTCATCAACCCACTGGGACCGCTGTACCGCAGTGATTTTGAGGGGAACCTATTTATGGCCTGCACCCACACCCGGGAGCTCCTGACCCGCGCCAACAGCCACCGCCTGGGGCTGGAAGAACCCGTCCCCTATATCAATACCGGTGTGATCCTGATGGAGCTAAACGGCCTGCGGCAGACGATCGATCTTTCAGCAGTGCGGCAGTATGCGCTGGAGCACTTTGACGCCCTGCTGTTGCCGGATCAGGATATCCTTACCGCGCTGTATGGCAACCGGGTCAAGCTCCTCGATAGTCAGCGGTATAATCTCAGCGACCGCATCCTGGCCTTTTACAATGCCAATCCCCTGCACCCCCACCACAGTCTGGAGTGGGTGCGGCAGAACACCGTCATCATCCACTACTGCGGCCGCAACAAGCCCTGGAAGCCAGGCTACATTGGTATTCTGGATGTGTTTTACCGGGAGCTGAAGGAGCAGCAAACCCACCTGCACCCGGAAAAGAACCAGTAAAAATGTTTCACGTGAAACATTTGTTCTTTTACGCCTCCCTGTTTCACCGCGGGGAGGTGTTACTCTTTTTTGCCGGGTTTACTTGACTTATTTCCCCTATGGAAGTAAAATATTATATTATGGTTCTATGCCGAGGAGGAAAGTATAAACATGAAAAATACCGAAAAATCGATGGATACCCTGGTAAACCTGTGTAAGAACCGCGGGTTTGTTTACGCCGGCAGCGAGATTTACGGCGGACTGGCCAACACCTGGGATTACGGCCCCCTGGGCGTGGAGCTGAAGAACAACATCAAGCGCGCCTGGTGGAAGAAATTCATCCAGGAGAACCCCTATAATGTCGGCCAGGATGCCGCCATCCTGATGAACCCCCAGACCTGGGTGGCCTCCGGCCATCTTTCCGGTTTTTCCGACCCTCTGATGGACTGCCGCGAATGCCACGAGCGCTTCCGTGCCGATAAGGTCATTGAGGACTGGTGTGCCCAGAACGGCTTTGAGCTGCCCCGCCCCATCGATGCCTTTACCCAGGCGGAGATGAAGGATTTTGTGGAGGAGCACAATATTCCCTGCCCCACCTGCGGCAAGCACAACTTTACCGATATCCGCCAATTCAACCTGATGTTCAAGACCTTCCAGGGCGTTACCGAGGATGCCAAGAACACCGTTTATCTGCGTCCGGAAACCGCACAGGGCATCTTTGTCAACTTTGTGAATGTCCAGCGCACGACCCGCCGCAAGCTGCCCTTCGGCATTGGTCAGATCGGCAAGAGCTTCCGCAATGAGATCACCCCCGGCAACTTTATCTTCCGTGTGCGTGAGTTTGAGCAGATGGAGCTGGAGTTCTTCTGCCAGCCCAATACCGACCTGGAGTGGTTCCAGTACTGGCGCAATTTCTGCCATCAGTGGCTGCTTTCTCTGGGCATGAAGGATGAGAACCTGCGCCTGCGCGACCACGATCCCGAGGAGCTGTGCTTCTACTCCAAGGCGACCACCGACTTTGAGTTCATGTTCCCCTTTGGCTGGGGCGAGCTGTGGGGCGTGGCCGACCGCACCGACTACGACCTGACCCAGCACCAGAACACCAGCGGCAAGGATCTGACCTATTTTGACCAGGAAAAGAACGAGCACTATATTCCCTATGTCATCGAGCCGTCCCTCGGCGTGGAGCGCAGCTTCCTGGCCTTCCTGTGCGATGCCTACGATGAGGAAGTATTGGGCCAGGATAAGAACGGCAATGATGATATCCGCACCGTACTGCGTCTGCACCCGGCGCTGGCCCCCTATAAGGCCGCTGTACTGCCCCTTTCCAAAAAGCTGGCCGATAAGGGCCGCGAGATCCAGCAGGAGCTGGCCAAGTACTTTATGGTGGACTACGATGACGCCGGCTCCATCGGCAAGCGCTACCGCCGTGAGGATGAGATCGGCACGCCTTTGTGCATCACCGTGGACTTTGAGACCGTGGGCGATGAGAACACCCCTGCCGATCACTGCGTAACCATTCGTGACCGTGACACCATGGAGCAGATCCGCCTGCCCATCAGCGAGCTGCGCAGCTACATTGAGAAGAAGCTGGAATTCTGATTTTCCTTATAAGCAAAGCGATCCCCCTGCCGAAACGCAGGGGGATTATTTATGTATCGAAATATCAGAATTTTACACCATAAACAGCAAATTGGTGGAAATGCGTCAGGCGGTCCAGCTCGGCATCCCGCCAGTAAAAGCCGGTGTGATCGAGGGTAATGGCCTGCCACTCACCGGTCGTGCCATCTTCCATCCAGTAGCCAAACTCCATTGCCTCATAAGTGCCGGTAGAGATGACAGTATCTTTGGAACCGCCGTCGCCGGTATCCTCCGTCCGCGTGATCTCGTAGCGGCCATCGGTGTACATCTGCGCAATGTAAGAGATGTCAGCACTCGCCGCCATATCGGATTGGTACAACCCCGCTACATGCTCCAGGGGCAGCTTTTCTGCCTGCTGGTGGTTGAGGGAAAGCATCAGTGCCAGCACCACGATGATCACTGCGATCCACGCAAGGGCGGGAATGCGGTTCATGGCTGCGTTTGCTTTAGAAAGCCAATTCATGTTAGTTCCTCCTGTTTGGTCAATCACTGCTTCTATCTTAACTATATCTTAACTATATTTTACCAAACAGGGAAGGGGGGAACAAGTGCCATTGCTCAAAAATGTTATATAAATTTCGTGTCGAATTTTTGTGGGAAATGTCTCAAGCTTGCTCTGTCACTGCAAAGGGCTTACCCATAATGAAAATGACCAGTGCCAGCAGCATGGCACCGCCGCAGATGAAGCAATACACTGGCACGCCGACATTGGCCAACAGATAGCCGCCGACCAGGTTGCCCACGATGCTGCCGATGCCCTGCGTAACCGCCACGCTGATGAGGATAGCCCGCCCGGCATACTGCCGCGGGAATAGTGAGGCGACATAATCGATATTAAAGCGGAGAAAGCCGGCAAAGCCGATGGACATGAGAATCTGCGTGGCCATGACCCCAGCCATACTGCGCAGCACCCCCAGCAGCAGGATGCGTGCGCCCAGCGCGGCGAGGGAAACGATAAACAGTACCGGCAGCGGCAGGCCATCCTGCAGCAGGCGGCTGGCCAGGCGCATCAGGAGGAACTCACCCACACAGTAGAGGAACACCGAAAGGCCGTAGGTGGAGGCATCGCCGCCGATGTAATTGATGATGACCTGCATAAAGCCATTGACCGAACGGGTGGCGAAGTAGTACAGCGTGCCGCAGATGAGGAAAATCACATAGGGGCGGCAGCCCAGCAGCTTCCTAAAGCTGGCCCACAGGGATTCCTTTCGCAAATCAGCACTGGTTTCCGGGTCACTTTCCGGATGGAGAAGGGGTAGTTTATTGGGATCAGACAGTGGGAGGGCCAGCAGAATGGAAAGGCCCAACGCCCCCATGTGCAGCCAAAAGAGGAAATTGATCCCCAAAGGGGCAATAAGGTAGCCGGAAATTAAAGCCGTGGTGGCATAAAAGATAGAACCAGCGCTGCGGATATTGCCGTAATCAATGGTGCTATCCCGCAAGGTCATCTGGTTGGTCCAGGTATCAAAAACACTGGAAGCACAGTAATCCAGCGCCGAAATAAGACTGAAGGAGAGCATCGTCCAAAGAAATCCGCGGCCAAAACAGAAGGGCAGCAGCGGTGTGACGATCATTCCGCCCGCTACCAATATAATGAACAACCATTTGGGGGAAATCGAACGGTCAATCAACCGGCCGTAAATAGGGCCGGCGATCATCATAACCAGGTACTGCAGCATAGTGATGTAACCACATTGTACCTCGGTGTAGCCATAATCCAGCAGGATGGTGACCGTATAGGCGTACAGCGAACAAAAGCTGACGAAATAAGCGCCCTCCAACAAGAACATATGGTGGCTCCGGCTCATGCTGCTTTCCCCCCTTGCCATTTACTTTAATATATATGGAAAAACCACCCTATTGGGTGGTTCATCCTAAGTGCCGGCATCAACCTATTTTCCCGGGCCGCTTCCAGCCAAGTATCTTCGGCGCCAATGAGCTTAACTTCTGTGTTCGGGATGGGAACAGGTGGGACCTCATCGCAATCAACACCGACTATTGGGTTTAGAAAACACACCCTGAAAATTGAACAACGAAAGTGCGGAACAAAGATCGACTTGCTTGGTCAAGCCCTCGACCGATTAGTACACGCTAGCTTAACATGTCACCATGCTTACACATTGTGCCTATCTACCTTGTAGTCTTCAAGGGGTCTTACC
>CEAC01014233.1_pt1 | contig 64640 bp, 60 predicted proteins | sample 557411 | NCBI WGS metagenome assembly CEAC01 (sample SAMEA3182094, study PRJEB8094) | gut metagenome | biome: human; feature: gut; material: Stool; isolation source: human stools | place: Canada | collected 2012-02-21
GATACTGCACCTCGGTCTCGTTGTTTGAAACGATTACGGCAGGTTTGGTCGAGGGAACCCAGTCGCCACCCTTCTTCATTGCGGGCACATATTGAGCCGATACGAACTCGATGGTAGGTATGCCGTCGATATAGAGGTCAGGCATGAGGGTTACGCTTGTCAGACGCGAGCTGATCACACCGGCGATTGTATTGAGTGCGTTGGCTACCTCGGTAGTGATTTTCGCGCTGAGTTCGGTAAGTTTCGTATTGACCGAAGCAAGCTCTGTATTGATTGAAGCTATGGCGCCGGTATTGGTGGCCACCGATGCTGTCAGTGTGCTTACCGAACCATGAAGCTCCTTGAGATCTGAAGTAAGAGTCTCGATATTGCCCTTTACGGTGCTCAGTTCGGTCGACAGACCGGCTACTGTACCTTCGAGAGTCGACATCTTGCCTTCAATCAGGGTCTTGAACGACTCGAGAGCGGCGAGCTGTACGTTCACTGCCTCAAGTGCCTTGTTTGAAGCTGCGATCTGGTCGGCAAGATCTTTCTGCAGGGTTGCTACTTCACTTATTATTTTCTCTACGTCAAGCGCCTTGAGCTGTGCCTCAACACCCTCGATGCGGCCGAGAAGTGCGGCGATGTCCTTGGCGTTTGTCTCGATAGCCGACGAGTTGGCGCTGATAAGTTTCTGCAAAGCCTCAGCCTGGGCTTTGATTTCAGCAAGTGCGTCGGCCTTTGCCTGAGCTGCAGCCTGCTTGGCCAGCTCTGCCTGAGCTGCTGCTGCCTGAGCCTCGGCGAGTGCCTTGTCGCCCTTCTGGGCGGCATCGGCAGCTGCCTTGATGGCGGCGTCGGCATTTGCGGCTGCATTTGCAGCTGCGGTTTTGTTTGCGTCAATCGCTTCGCTGAGTTTGGCGATTTGCGATGTCAGATCATTGGTTGTCTGGTCAAGCCTGTCGATATCATCATCGTTGTCCGAGCAACTTGTGAATCCGATTGGCATTGATACAGTCAACAATGAAAGAAGCGCAAGATTCAAAAAACGTTTTTTCATAATTAACTTTTTTAATTAAAAAAATATTGGATTTTAAAAATGTTTCCGTTGTTCATTATTTGTATATTATGCATTATTAATGTTATGAGTTGGAATTTAATGTGGTTTTATTTGTAAATTTGCATTAGTATGAACAATTTGATTGCAAATATCAAACATATTTTTGATAAAAACAAATATTTGCACGATTTTTTTGAAAAATATTTATGGAAATTAATGACCGAATTAATCAAATTATTGAGCATGAACATCTTTCTGTGGCCGCTTTTGCAAGGAAAATTGGCATTGGAGACCAGACGGTAAGGTCTGTTTGTGTTTTACGGCGTAATAAACCCGGATTTGAATTTTTATCAAATTTAATTCAAACATTTGAGTGGCTTGACTCGAAATGGCTGCTGACGGGCGAAGGGTCTATGGTGAGAAAAAATTGCGATGCGGCCGAACCCCGTTCCGGAAATTCCCTTATTGAACTTATAGAATATCTGCGGGAAAAAGACCGCCGCATAGAGCAGCTTATCGAAAAGAATACAGAATTGAAACTAAAATGGGAAATATATTCAGGCAAAACGCAATCCTGAACGGCATATACATAATTTGAGTGTAATTCAAAACGAAAAAGGCGGCATCACGCCGCCTGTATGACTTGCCGGCCACACTCGCCATGAGCAGAGCCGGTCAATGGTATCACATACTTGGATCCGGATTATTAGGCACAAAAAGCCAGAACAGGATATATGCCAGAACTCCGACGCCGCAAACGCCGAGCACAAACGATACAATTCTTATTATCACAGGGTCAATATGAAAATATTCCCCGAGCCCCCCGCATACTCCCGCTATGAGCCGGTTGGTATTCGATCGATATAATCTTTTCATTTTCTACTACGATTTGTTCGTAAATATAACATCGGCCAAGGCAATCATGTTCTCCCGCCCCGCATATTTATTCCACCCATGACACGCCGCATCATCATGTAGGGCTGCACCCCGCTGCTGTTTACTTAAGGATAAAGGCGCCCGTCAGGTCGCCGATTTAGCAGTAACCGGGTACATCGTAGCATAGCGGAGATGTGCCCGGAAAAGATGCAGTGACTCCGGAGGCGCCCGAAGGCCGCCGATTTAATTATAACTCCTTGTCTGCCACCGAGACGGATGTGATGTAAATCGGCGGCCTTCGGACGCCGTCACCGTGTATCTGCCTACCGGGCACACCTTCGCTATGCTTCGGTGTACCCGGTTACTGCTAAATCGGTATCCTGTCGGATACCAGCCGATATTGACGCCTTAAGTAAACAGCATTGGGCTGCACCCCGGAACTGTTCACTTAAAGACGTGACGTCCGCAGGACGTCGATTATGCGTAACCCCGTACGCCGAAGCGTAGCGGAGGCGTGCGGGGCAAGTAATAATATCTGAAGTGGCGTCCGGAGGACGCCGATTTACATCACTCCATCCCACATTTCCGATAAAACTCGGGCAAATTCGGTCACTTATATAGATACCGCTTTATCGACTGCTTCGGAGTCTTTTCAAACGGCTCCTCCCTCAGCTCTATCGACGCCACTTTTGAGTACCCCGGGAGCTCGCGGTTGAGCGTCGTCAGATTATAGTCCATCAGCTTGTCGATTTTCTCTTTCGACAGCTGTGCGCGCCGCGCGGCCTCCTCGTCGGGATACACGATAGCCACAAGTCGACCGTCGCGTTCCACCACTATGCTTTCGGCCACAAACGGCAGATGGTTCAGCTTGCTCTCTATCTCCTCCGGATATATGTTCTGTCCGCTCGGCCCGAGTATCATGCTCTTGTCGCGTCCTTTTATAAACAGGTAGCCGTCGTTGTCGAGTATGCAGATGTCGCCGGTATTCATCCATCCGTCCTTGAACACCGCCTCCGTGGCCTCATCGTTTTTATAATAGCCTTTCATTACGTTGTCACCCTTCACCCACAGCACCCCGGGCGTCGTCGCCGCATCAGGCGAATCAACCTTTGCCTGCATTCGGTCCACCACAAGGCCGCACGACCCCGGTTTCTGTTTGTCCCAGAAGCAATAGCTTATCAGCGGAGCGCATTCCGTCATGCCATAGCCCACCGTATACGGGAACCTTATCCTGAGCAGGAAATGCTCCACGGCAGGAGCGAGCGCCGCACCTCCAACCACCAACTGGTGCAGATTGCCGCCGAAAGCGTCAATCATCTTTGCCCTGACCTTCCTGTATATCACGTCGTTGAGCAGAGGAATATGCGTCAGTATCCTCATCAGCGGTTTATGAAGCGTGGGGAATATCTTGTTGACCACAATCTTCTCAATCACAAGCGGCACTGTCACCACAAGTTTCGGCCTGATTTGTGCGAAAGCGTCAAGCAGTATCTTCGGCGACGGCACGCGTCCGAGGAATGTGATATGGCATCCTTTTAGCAAAGGGAATATCAACTCAACCAGCAGGCCGAACATGTGCGCCAGCGGAAGCATCGACACCATCCCGTCACCCGGCTCGAAAAACGGAATATTGTCCGTGGCATACCGCGCATTGCTCCACAGGTTGCCATAGCTTATCATCACCCCCTTCGACATTCCCGTCGACCCCGAGGTATAGTTGATTACCGCAAGGTCATCTTTCGTATCGTGGAAATAATCACGGTCAAAATTTCCGGCATCGATACCCTCGGGATAGTCCATGGCAACAAGTCGGTCAAGCTCGTCGTATGCCGTCTTCACCGATGTCGACCGTGACAGCCGCAGCCGTCCCGTCTCGATATCGAAAAATCCCTCCACATCCGGCATCTGCGACACATCGAGTCCTTTCCATATCGCTGGGTCCACGAAAAGCATCCGGGCATCGGAATGTGTCACTAAGTGCTGTATGCTGTCATGCCTGAACTCATTGAGTATCGGCACCGACACGGCCCCGTAGGTCAGGGCCGACAGGAACGCCACCGCCCAGTGCGACGAGTTTTTGGCGCACAATGCAATTTTATCGCCGCGTTTAATCCCGGCGTGACGGAACATCACATGCATGCGCGCTATGCGGTCCGTAAGCTCCGCATAACTCATTGTCTCACCGTTGAGATCCGACAGTGCGTCTACATTCTGATTGCGGCGGAACGACGCCGCCATATCCATCACCAACGATTGTGTCATATATGTGTTCAATATATATTTTGTTATTTTCATTAACGCGACGCACCGCGGTTTTGTTTGTGCCACACGCGAAGCGCCCACATTGCCGACAATATCCCGACGGCCACCCCGGCGCAGTCCGCCACGAAATCCCACACATCGCCCGAACGGCCAGCGTCCATCGACTGCTGCGCTATCTCTACCGCGCCGCCAAACGCCGCCACGGCTAACGCCACACCCCACACCATGCGCGACGGCAGCAACCCGTACCGCCCGCGGCCACGCATCGCCATGTCTATACATGCCACGAATGCCAGTCCGCCGAACATCACCGCATGCACCGCCTTGTCAAGCCCCGGTATTTCTATATTGTTGTCGGGCAACGGACGAGGCACTAATGTCAGATACAATATCACCAACACGACCAAAGCGGTAGAAATCCACCGCTTTGGCCATATTTTCATCAGTCCCGTGATTATCTTCATCATTTGTTGTCGCTGTCGCTCTTTGCCGGAGCCGAAGCCGACGGAGCGAACGCTTCGGCAAGTATCGAGTTGAGTTCCTCGTCCTCGAAATTACGTCCTACTATCGTGCCGTCGGGGGCGAACAGTATGATGCACGGTATGCCGAGTATGCCGTAAAGGTCGGTCGGCACTGTCTGTGCGTTGATTATCTGCTTCCACGGCAACTCAAGCTGCTCGATTTTGGCAAGCGATTTTTCAGGCTCGTCCCACACGGCCACGCCGAGCACTTCGAGACCCTTCGGCGCATATTGCGCGTAAATCTCCTTGAGATGCGGCATCTTGCGCATGCACGGGCCGCACCAGCTTGCCCAGAAATCCACAAGCGTATATTTGCCTTTGCCCACATAGTCGCTCAGCTTGTGCGTCGTGCCGTCGTATGTCACCTCGAAGTCGGTGAACATCTTGCCGGCAGCCGTGGCGTCCTGACGCTCGAACGTATTCACTATCTTCTGTATGCGGGTATAACCTTTGAGCGAAGGATACTTTTCGAGAGCGGCATTGAGTTCGTCGCGCTCCATATCGTAGGCCTTCTCCATAAACAGGTAATATCCTATCGGATTGTCTATATTTGCCTTCATCACGCTGTCGGTGAGTTCAAGGTAACAGTTGTAGATGGAATCACGTCCGGCCCGGTCATCTTGCGGAAGAGCGTTAAACTTCGCGTTAAGAGCCTGCAGTTTCGCCCCGTATTCGTTCAGCTTCCCGTTCAGGGCTGTCCCGGTGGCATCTCCGTCCTTCATCTCGATATTCCCCTCCTCGAGTATAAACATTCCCAGGCGGTTGCCCTCCGTGACAAGGCGCACGAAAGCCGGTGCCTCGACTTTGCCCTCGAACACCGCCTTGCCGTTTGCCACCACAGTGGAGTCCATCTTGTCCGACGTGTCAAAATTAAGTATATATACCATAGTCCCCTCCTCAAAATTCGGGTCCTCGGCAGTTACCTTATAATTGTTGGGTTCGGCCTTTGCAGTGCAGGCCACAAGAGCCAATGCGGCTGCTGATACCAATAATTTGCTTTTCATCATAAATTCTATCATTAATTTTTATTTATTGAAGTCATTTACTAAAACCTCACAATTAGCAAAGCGTCTGAAAGACGCTGATTATTAGTAACCCCGTACGCCGTAGCGTAGCAGAGGCGTGCGGGGTTACTAATACCTTCTCCCCACGGCGTCCGTAGTGACGCCGATTTACAATCCCCGAAAAAGGTCTTAATTTGCCACTCAATTTACTTGCGAAACCTTAATTATTATTGACTATGGTAGGGGCGGGGGCGTCTCGCCCCCGTAATCCTCCGAAGGAATATCACTTCTTCGCGTCAATCTCCTTAAGCAGCTCCTCGACCGCACGGCGCAACTGCGTGTCCTCACCTTTGACTATCGTCTCGGGCGAGTTGGCCACCTTCACGTCAGGCTCGAGCTGCGTATTCTCGAGATAGCTTCCGTCGGGCAGCTGGTAGCCCACCACAGGTATGCCGAAATAGAGTGTCGGATCTTGAAGCGTCACCCAGTTGACCGAAGTCATCGTGCCCGGAACCGGCATACCCACCAATCGGCCGATATTGCGGTTCTTGTACACCCACGGCGTGCCGTGCGCGTTCGAGTAGCACGGCTCGGCCATAAGCATGATGGTCGGCTTGTTGTAGCGGCGCGAAGGCATGTCGCACGTTTCGGTGCCGCGTATCACCTGAGTGAAATATTTGTCGCCCGAAAGGAACACCTCGACATCCTCATGCAGACGTCCGCCGCCGTTCCACCGTATATCGATTACCGCACCCTCGCAATTATTGTACTTGCCGAGCAGGTCGGAATAAAGTGTACGGAAACTGTCGTCGCCCATCGACTCGATATGCACGTAGCCCAGACGGCCGTTCGACCAGCGCCTCACATCCTCGGCGCGCTGTTTCACCCATCGTTTGTAGAGCAGGTCGCTTTCCGCGCCAGAGCTTATCGGTTTGATTACCTCCTCGAAGGTAGCACCGGTAGCAGGGTCCTTCACCTCTACGAGAGTCTTTTTGCCCGAGAGATTGTTGAGCGCCGTCGTGGCGTCAATATCGTCGCCGAGCTCCTCGCCGTTTATCTTGGTTATGACCATGCCCTTGCGCAGCCTGGTCGATGCGTTGTCAAACGGTCCGCCGGTGATTATCTCCTCTACCTTGAGCCCCTTCCCTGCATAATCCATATCGTAGAGCAGACCGAGACGTGCCGTGCGGTCGGTTATGGCGTTCGCTTCTGTGCCGTGGTAACCCGAACCCGTGTGCGACACATTGAGTTCGCCCAAGAGTTCGGAAAGCATCTCCGAGAAGTCGTAGTTGTTGTTGATATGCGGAAGGAATTTACGGTAAGCCTTCGTCATGGCGTCCCAGTCGACCCCGTGCATGTTTTTGTTGTAGAACATCTCGCGCTCCGAGATATACACCTCGTCAAACATCGCCTCGCGTTCAGCCGCATGGTCGAGCGTCATCGTAGCCGAAGCGCTCACCGATGTCGACTTGTCGGAGCCTACGTCAATCTTGCGCATCTTGTCACCGCTGATAAAGAGTGTCTTGCCGTCGGCCGACGGATACATGGCCGCGCCGTTGGCGTCGATACGCACTGCGATTGAGGGTGCCGGGTCGCGCAGTTCCATTTTCCAGAGGTCATATCCTTTCTCCACGCTCATAAGGTAGTACAGGTTTTCGCCGTCGTTGTCCACCCATGCGCCGGCCAGGTCGGCCGAGAACGGCGTCAGGCGCTCTACCCTGTCCTCTATGCCGTCAAGCTCGACCACGATTGCCTCTACGCTCTCATCGTCGTCGCTGTCGCCATCTTTCTTGTCGGTATCTTTCTTCGACTTTTTATCATCCTTTTTGGCGGCTTCATCTTTCTTTTTATCCTTCTTGGCCTTCTTGTCAGCCTCCTTGCGCAGTTCGAGATCCTCCTCGTTCAGGTTGTATTTGTCGTAGGCGTCGCGGTTGAGGAACACTATCATGGCGTCATCCTGCGAGCCCCACGATGCATGGTTGCGCATGCCGTACTTCTCCGAGAGAAACACTATCGCGTTGCCCCCCATCGCCCATTGCGGACTGTGGTCGGTGTACCCCGAACGGGTCAGATGCGTCAGTTCGCCGCTCTCCACATTGATTATGGCGATGTCGGTGTACGGGCTGTGGTGATTGTCGTCAACCTCAAGCGCTATCCAGCGGCTGTCGGGCGACCATTTGAAGTCGAAACCGCCGTCGCGGTAGCTGTAGGTTGAGCCGTCGGTGAGCTGCTTCACCTTCTTACTCTTGGTGTCCATCACCATCAGCTTGTTGCGGTCCTGTATGAAAGCGAGCTTCTTGCCGTCGGGCGAGAACTGCGGCAGCGTCCGCTCCGTCTTGTCGGCTGCGATTATCGGCTGTTCGTCGATAAGGGTGGCGTTGGAGAAGTTCGGGTCATCCTCGCGGGCTATCTTGGCCGAGTAGATATTGTAATGGCCGTCGCGCATCGATGTGTACACGATTTCGCGTCCCTTCGGATGCCACATCGGTCGCTCCTCGGCAGCCGCGGTGTTGGTAATCTGCTTCACCGACGAGTGCTCCACCGACCCGACAAAGATTTCGCCGCGGCTCGCGAATGCCACCTGCTCGCCGTCGGGCGACAGCGCTCCGCCGCGTCCGGTGACCCGTATACGCTCCGTCTCGGGAAACTCCTCGATATTCATGTCGATGGCCACCTTCTGAGGCTTGCCCCCCTCACGCAGAGTGTAAATCTCTCCGTCATATCCGAATGCCAGCGTGCCGTCGGCTGCCTGCGACAGGAAACGCACCGGATGCGTGGTGAACTTTGTCACCTGCTCCGCCTTCGACATATCGTTAAGCGGCGCCTTCCACACATTGAACGTCCCGCCGTTGCGTTCCGACAGGAAATATACCGTAGTTCCGTCAGCTGAAAGCACCGGATTACGGTCCTCGCCCGCACGTTCGGTAAGATTCTTATGTTTGCCTGTTTTGGCATCATAGCTCCAGATGTCGCGCGTCACCGACGATGTATGGTGTTTGCGCCACGCATTCTCGAATCCTTTCACATCCTGATAGAGGAACGACCCGTCTTTGCCCGTGAACGCGAGCGACTGTGCCGGAGTGCCGAGCACCTGGCGCGGCTTGCCACCCTCCACGCTGACTGCGTAAAGCTGTGTCATACGCGACGACGGGAACATCGCGCTCGCAGCCGGAGCCTGCACCGCTGCCGAATAATACACCTCCTTGCCGTCAGGCGAAAACCCCTCGGGCGTCTCGGTAGCCGAATTGGAAGTCAGACGCACGGGAGTACCCCCTGTCGCGTCCATCACATAGATGTCAAGATTGCCGTGACGGTCGGAAGCGAAAGCTATTTTCTTGCCGTCCGCCGACCATTTCGGAGCCGTCTCGTAACTGCCCGATGTCGTCAGGCGCCTGGCCTCGCCGCCCCCGGCAGGTACCGTAAATATATCGCCCTTATATGTGAACGCAATTTGCTTGCCGTCATTCGATATCGCCACGTTGCGCAGCCAGAGCGGCGCCGAAGCCGACGCCCCGACCGACATGGCAGCCATTGCGCACAGTATCACTTTTCTTTTCATAAAAACGGAATATAAACTGTTAGAAGAGGTAAGAAGTATTTTAAATAGAGCCAATCTGGCATAACAAATCTGATACAACAAATTTGCATGTTGCAAATATAGCAATTTACAACATGCAAATATAGCCAAATTATTACAAACCTCCTACATTATACTCCCATTTTATAAAATGAACTATAAAAGGAGCTATAAACAGCGCTAAAAAAGTCACCGCAATTGTAGGGACGCGATTCATCGCGTCCGCGCTATAGCCGTTATTATTTAGATATCACGCCCTACTTCACAACCGGCACCGGGAAACGCGAGAACAGCGTCTCCACAGCCTCCGCTATCGACTTCAGGTTACGGTACTGCCCGTTGCTGTTATTGATGATAGTAGCCACTGAAGCCGAATAAAGCGGCAGTTTCTCCTTCAGGTTGACCATATCCATGGTAAGCACCCCCTCCTTGTATATTCCGGTGATTACCTGCGCATTGCTGTAATACGGCGAGTTCGGAGCCCAATACGGGCCATAATATGCACGCGGATAGATATAATACGGGTAATACGGTCCGTAATACGGGAAGTAGCCCGACGGCTGTACCAACGGTTCGGTCGAAATCTCGCGGTGCGTCGTAACGGCGATATTTATGAGCAGATTGGAATTCGGATCCTCCGTGAAGCCCCTCTCCACCATCTGCTGCCGTATCGCGGCCGCAATATTGTAATAAGTCACCATCTGCATTCCGTCAGGAAGCGACCCCTCGTCGGGCGTCACGATACGGAACGTATGATAATCACTGAGGTCAGCATTGTTGTACACCTCCGAATTTACCAGCGCGAAAGGAGAGCACGATGTAAGCAGCATTGCCACTACTCCAATCATAAATAACATTCGTTTCATAATCGTATAAATTAAATTTTCAAATTCCAACATCATAGTCTGCCCGCAATGCCGCAAGCCATATCCCCAACAACTATCCAAGACACCCCTCAATAGCTATAAAATAAACAATTACCCATTTCGATAGTTCGTATTCGGCTCACGTCCCGAGAAAAAAGTTAAGTAACTGTTCAAAATTATTTTGATATTATGACGGAAGGATTTTTCAGGCGATTTCCGGTGAGGAAGAAGGAGTGTAGCGAGCTACATGACTGATGACGAGACGGAAAGCGACGAAAAAGACTCCGTCAGAATATTAAAATAATGAGAATGGTTAATATAAAATAATTTTAAACAGTTACTTATCATTATCCGTAATTATTTTGTAATGTCGCTCATATTGCCTATCTTTACCCACCTATTCACTACTTTACTTCTAATTATGAAAACCAATGTATAAGGATATCGCTTTATTTTTCACTGATTTAATCGAGCAGTCAGGCAGTTACGACATTGCGCGCGCCGAATTCCACCGCATAGTTGCCGACGACGCCGACCTCCACGAACAATACCGCGTATGGTGCGAGGAAAACGGATACACCGAACGCGACGGTTTCGACGAATTCATCGACCAGCACATCGACTCCCATGACTCCGTGTGGGACTCCCTCAACGACTACGACGAATGAACAACGACAACATATCAGCTACGGATACAGCCGTCTCACGCACTCGCCGGATGCCCGCCGAATGGGAACCCTCCGGCGCCGTGCTTATCGCATGGCCGCATGCCGATACCGACTGGGCCTACATGCTCGACGAAGTCACCCGGTGCTACTGCGACATCGCACGCGCCATCACCGACAGCGGCTCCATATTGATAGTGGTAGCGCCCGACATCAGTATTCCGAAAAAATATCTGGCCGACATCGACCGCTCGCGCATACTTTTCTGTCAGGTCACCACCAACGATACCTGGGCGCGTGATTTCGGCCCCATAACCGTGGTCGACGGCGACAACGGCATACGCCTCGTCGACTTCTGCTTCAACGGCTGGGGACTGAAATTCGCCGCATGCCTCGACAACCTCATCACCTCCAAGCTCTCCCGCGCCGGCGTGTTCCGCGCACCGCTCGACAACCGTCTCGGCTTCGTGCTCGAAGGAGGCTCCATCGAGAGCGACGGCCGCGGCACGATACTCACCACCTCCGAATGCCTCCTCTCCCCCAACCGCAACGGCGACCTCTCGCGCCGACATATTGAAGACTATCTCCGCGAATCTCTCGGTGCAGACCGCATCCTGTGGGTCGACCACGGCTACCTCGCCGGCGACGATACCGATTCCCATATCGACACGCTCGCCCGTCTCGCCCCCGACGACACCATCCTCTATGTCAAGTGCGACAATCCCGCCGACGAGCACTACGCCGCACTATCTCAGATGGAACAGGACCTCATGGCGCTCCGAACCCGCGCCGGTCTCCCCTACAACCTCGTGGCGCTCCCCATGCCCGACCCCGTCTACGACGAAGACGGCCAGCGCCTTCCCGCCACCTACGCCAATTTTCTCATAACAGATACAAGCATACTGCTTCCCGTCTACGGTCAGCCGGCCAACGACCGACTCGCCTCACAGATAATGCAGATAGCGTTTCCCGGCCGCCGTATCGTCACGGTCGACTGCCGTCCGCTCATACGCCAGCACGGTTCGCTACACTGCGTCACGATGCAGTTGCCCAAAGAAATACTCCCTATATGAAAACATCCCGTATACTCCGCACAGGTATCATACAGCAGCACAACACCGCCGACATCGCCGGCAACCGCCGCCGCATCATGGACAAAATCCGCGCCCTCGCCGCCGACGGCGCCCGGCTCATCGTCAACCAGGAACTGCACGATTCCCTCTACTTCTGCCAGACGGAAAATGTCAATGAATGCGACCTCGCCCTCCCTCTCGACGACGACGCGATCCTCGCCTACGGCAAGCTCGCCGCCGAACTCCGCGTAGTCATCGTCACCTCAGTGTTCGAGCGACGCGCCCCCGGCCTCTACCACAACACCGCCGTCGTGTTCGACGCCGACGGCACCGTAGCCGGCAAATACCGCAAGATGCACATACCCGACGACCCCGCCTACTACGAGAAATTCTACTTCACCCCCGGCGACCTCGGCTTCAAACCGATCGACACCTCGGTCGGACGCCTCGGCGTGCTCGTATGCTGGGACCAGTGGTATCCCGAAGCAGCCCGCATCATGGCACTCTCCGGAGCCGAAATCCTCATCTACCCCACAGCCATAGGCTACGAAAGCTCCGACACCGACGATGAACAGACACGCCAGCGCGAGGCATGGATCACCGTGCAGCGCGGCCACGCCGTAGCCAACGGCCTCCCCGTCGTAGCCGTCAACCGCGTAGGCCATGAACCCGACCCCTCCGGTGCCACCAACGGCATCACATTCTGGGGCAACAGCTTCGTAGCCGGCCCCCAGGGCGAATTCCTCTTCCAGGCACCAACCGACACCGAATCCACCGCCATAATCGACATCGACATGCGCCGCTCCGAGCAAGTACGCCGCTGGTGGCCCTTCCTCCGCGACCGCCGCATCGACGCCTACACCCCCATCCTCACCCGCTTCAACGACTGAATATTATTCAACTCCAGCCCATTTTACTCTTACAAAGTACATGGAACACCATAGAGGCTTGATAGCAAAACAAAAAGCTATCAAGCTTTTTTTATTCCTAAATTGCTTTGTTATTAAAAATTTTACTATTTTTGTAAAACCTCTACGCCGTAGGACTTTGTAAAAAGTCGGAGCGAGGGAGGTCATTACATAATGAAAGCGTTTACTGCGCTTGATTCTTGGCTATCAGAAATGTGGCAATTTCAACCATCGTCAAGAATGAAGTAACGGTAGATGTCTCGGGTATGGTAACATACACTTAGGTGGATTATATCTTGTCGGTATGTCCCCCTTGGTGTATCATATATCATACGGCGTAGGCTCTGCGTTGGATTTTTGCCTGAGATGTTACTCGCTTGATAATAAAGGAGTACAAGTAATTATGGCGAGAATGAGAACCAAGAAAGAACCAATTAAAATAACAAAATCAAAAAAGAGGGCGGCTGTCCTCTTTTTTGTTACTCCGTGGGGTTGGGATTTTGTTACCGGGTAACAATTTCCCTACTCTGTGATTGGGTAGAAAACGCCTTTGAGTAACTGCGACATTCCCTGTTCGGTGAAGGTCGCAGTTATTTTTTCGCAGACGTATTTCTTGCCGTGTATGATGAAAACGCTCCTGACGTTTGGTATGGAATCGGCAAGGAACTTAAAGGTTGTTTTCTTGCCTGTGTCGATATGGTGTACTATACGGCGGCTGTTGAGCTGCCGATTGTTGAGGCGCATATTGAAATGGAGATACTGAAAGTTGCTCCAGTCTTCCATAATTTCAATATCCTCCACTTGCGGATAAGGCAGTTTGCCGCGAGTGTTCTGCGCGCCGTCCCAAAAGCCGACATAGATACGGTCGTAGTATTCGGCTTTCTTTTCTTTCTCCCCTGCTTCAAGGCTCTGTATGGTGTGGGTCTGCATAAACGGATATGTGCTTTCGTCCTCCCCGGTGCCGTTGTCCTCGTCGTAGCCGGAGAAAGAGAGGAACAGGCAACGTCCGTACTTTTCTTCGGTGTAGTCTATCCGCGCCGGAACAAATTCGATTTCGATCTGGTCGGCGTCTTCGCTCTCGTCCACAATGCGCCCGCCGAAAAGATTCACGGGCTGCAACACACATTTATATGTGAACCGTAACCTGTACCTGTCAAAATAAGGGGTACGGCTGACGGCGCGGATAACAAAGTATGCGTCGGCGTCTTTGGCATACAGCAAGCGGTCTATCTGACTGCTTCGATGATGCTGCCCGTCCCAAGTTCTCCAGCCTTTGTTAGCGGCCAAAAGTTCGCGCATAGTATCATATACGACAGCGCGGTCTTTCCACGCCTTTATAAACCAGTCGCACGAGTAATATTTCCATACGGCATGGTCGCACTCCTTATAAACGAGGTTTTTAGCCTCGGCATACTCGCACCGGGCATCTTCAACCGATACTTCGGTGGAGTGTTCGGAAAGCACGTCGCGCAGTTCGACAGCACCCGACGCGGCCATCAGGTCGTGCGAGAAGGCGAAAGCCACGGTACGGGCGCGGTGGTTTATCTCAAACTCCGCGCCTAAAAAGATTTCCAGTTTCTCGAAAAACTCCGCGACAGTCCAGTGCGGCAAAGCACGGGCATACTGCGGCGTGTACCATGCCGCCGGGAGGCAGTTGCAGACAAGCAGCCAGCGGTGTTCTTCGGATTGCTCCCATTGCGACAGGTCTACGGCATAGCCTACGGCCTCGCAAATCTTACGCACGATGAATACGAGGTAAGGCTGCCACGACAGCCCCCATGTGTCGGAGTGCCAGGAGTAATGCCCCCTGTTCTGTGTGGCATCGTCCACGGTGTATTCGGCAAGGTTCTGAATATTGCCCGAATAATCGTTTACCCACGGCAGGGCCACGGCATCAGGATAATAAGAGGGCTGCCACGCCTTTGCCGGGTCGGGCTTGCCCGAAGGCCATTGGCCGAGGTCGAGTTCATTTATACAGATGTCGTCGAAGGTCTGGGAAAAGTTCTGCTCGCTGCGGCCTTCAAGGAACTGGCATTTTACTTCGGAAGCGTTGATTTCGTTGACAGTGATGGAGCCGAATTTGAAAAACTTGCCGTGCCGTATTTCGCACTCGAAAATTACCTTACGAGCGATAACGTCCGCACGATTGATATTGCCAAAAATGGCCGTATTCTCCGGGCAGTCTTTCAGCGGAAAGGTTATGCTCAAAGTATAGCCGTCCGAACCGCTGAACATTCGGTTTTCGGCCACATATTCAAAAGATGTGCCGGATTTGAGGACTGCATCATGGCCGTTGATTTTGATTTCCATAGTTCGGTCTTTTTTACAAAAGTACGAGCTACGAAATGACTTCTAAAAGACGATAATTTAATCACATAGCATTAAATAATAATCATCACTCCAATCTTTTTCGGCAGAATAGTAAATCATATTTTCTTCCGCGTTCAATGCGAAAAAAAGATAGAAGTCGCCACACCCATCCTCCAGATACCAAAAATCAGTTCCTTTGTATGTTGTATATTCGGTATCACAATAATTAAATCCCATCTGGGAATTTAGCCCGATTTGGGATAAATGAGAAGGAAGTGTATCGTTTTCTGCCACATATTGCTCAATACGCTGTATTATTTCATTACCATATGCAATTTTGCGCTGAATAGCGCGTTGCTCCGTCCAACGAAAAAGCGCAAACGTAGCCATTATGACAATGATTATTGAGATTAGGGCGATTATAAATTTTTTCATATGGTATTTATGGTTTGCAATATGCAAAATTACGAATAATCTATTAAATCAGTATTTTGATTTGGGAGATTTATTGCGCATCAGGCGGTCATATTCGTCCTGTGCGCGCTGTATGCCGTGGTCGCCTGTAACGGTGTTGACGGTAACGAAAGGCTCGTTGAGCCGTTCATCGAGGCGGTCGAGCGTCGCATACAGCCGTTCATCAGCCGCAGGTGCGGCTTGCGGCGGCACGTTGACGTTGACAACGGGCATGGCCTGGGGTTGCGCGGCAAGCACCATAGGGGCTGTTATTGAGCGCGACACGTCGGCTGCGGTCAGCGATCCGACAGTGTTTGTGCGCTGCGCATAGTCGAGGGCTTCGATGAGCGGCCTTGTCTGCGGCGATTTCACGAGTTTCTGCGAGGCTACCCATTCTCCGGCATGAACCACACCGGCCACTTGGTCGGGCTTGCCCTCCGGGGTAAAACCGCCGGATTTGTAGCCCTGCGCTTCTGATGCCTGTTGCTGCTTCTTGATGGTGGCTATCTGTATGGCACCTGCGGCAACGGCCATCGCCGCCGCTATCGGCGCGAGGATATAGCCGATAACTGGCACGGCGGCAGCGGAGCCGTAGGCGTTCAGGGCATTTGTGGCCGTCTGCGCCACCGCCTGAATAACCTGCATCACAAACATTTTGCGGTTGGCCTCCTTCTTGATTTTGGCAATTTCCTTTTCTTTCTGCTTCTCGGCTTTCTTGACGCGATAGGAATTGCCCTCTGCAAGCTCTATTTCGCGGTCGTACTTTTTTTCGGCCTTTGCCACTTCGAGATCGGAGGAAGCTCTGACAAACTCGGAATACTGCTGCATACCGGCAGTCATCACGGCAAAGACCGATTGGGCGAGCGCGGCAAGGCGTGTCGCCCAGTTGCCTCCGTCTTCCTCGGTGCTGTCAAAAAAGTTCTTCCATGCCTCGTAGATGTCGAGAAGCTGATTGGTATGTTCGGAGCCTAACCGCCTCACTCCCTCTATTGCTTTTTTCTCGTAAGCACGGTTGATGCGGTCTTTGGCGGCCTCCGCCTGTTCGTGTGTAATCACCCCCTGGGCTTCGAGCGAAGCCACAATGTCGAGTTCACGCTTCTTCGCAAGGGCTGTCCGCGCCGCCGATCCCTGCGCGGGCTTGGCGGAGTCGGGCATATACTCGTCGGCATATTTCTTTTTCAGGTCGCTTTGCGCCCGGAGATAGTCTTCGTAAGAGATAAGCCCTGCCGCATAAGCCTCGTCGAGCAACTGCGTTTCGAGTTCGAGGCGTTTCCCGGCTTCCTGATATTCGTACTGTTTGCGCCACTCGGCCACACGCTGCGCCAGAAGTTTCTGACGGCGCAGCCTCTCGGCGTCCTCGGCCTGTTCAATCTGCACGACATAGTTGTGGTATTCCTCGCTGTCTTTGGTATAGGCGTCGCGCATTTCTTTAAGGTACTTAACCTTAATCTCGAAAAGGCGTTGCTGCAATGCCTCCTCGTTCCCGTAGAGGGCATTGCCGGGAGTGGCGGCGTCCATCTGCGCCTGTATCTCCTCGGCGGTCTTCTTGCGTCGGCTTTCCTCCACCGACATGGCGGCGTTCTTTTTCAGCCACTCGGCCTGAAGCTCCGCTTTCTTTTTCAGCAGTTCCTGATAATCCTCGTCCTCCTGAAGATTGTAGTCCTCGAAGACACGGAGGCGGTCGTCGTAGTATTTGATTTCGAGGTTGTGCTTGTCGAGAAGGAACTGCGTCCACGATTTCAGCCCCGCCGAATAATCGCTGACATTCTGCGCGGCACCGGCCTCCCATTCGCCTTTCGCATCGTTGAGTTTGTCCTTGAACTCCTTTCGCGCCTTTATTGCCGCGCGTCGTTCCTCGGCCTCGCGCGCGTTGCGGTCTTTTTCCGATTCATAGGGAGTAAAATCATCGAGAGTAAAGTCCGGGTTGCCCGCCACAGGGTCGTTGGAAGGTGTTTCAAGCACCGACAGCCGGGCACGGGCTTCATCGAGAAATTCGCTCACCTCGTTTGCGGCGATACGCCTCGTTGTCGGGTTCGGCTCGTTGATGCCTATGATTATGGCGCCGCCCTCTCCACGCTCGGCGTGGCCATCGAAGTCGGTTATGAGCCTGCGAAGTTCCGTGGCCGAATATCCGGCGAGAGGATTGGTTTCACGCTCAATCTGATTTATTTCCCCCATCGCGGTTGTATATTCGCCGTGGGTGCCTATCATATCGTTAACGACATTGACGGGGTGCGCCGTCCAGCCCCACTTGTCCTGTAAGCTGCCTTTGATTCCCTGCAACTCACCGACAATATCCTGACCGATAGTGCCGGTGGTCTGCAAGTCAATGACGACGCGGTTTGTTATGCGCACGGCGTCCTTGTATGACTTGCCGTAGGCGACAAGCTGCTCCTGCAACTTCTTCGCAAGGCCGCTGAAAGCATCGTCGAAAGTTTCCTGTGCGGCATCTTTCGCGCCCTGTATGGCACGCTCCTTAGCGGCGATGCGCGCCGCAGCCGCGAGCCTTTTGTAAGCGGCTGTAAGGTCTGTAATCTCGTTGCGCTCGTTGATTAGGCCGCGCAGATACTTGCCATACTGGGATATGATAGTGTCCTTGACCTCCTTGTATTCTTTGGTTCCTCGCTTACAGGCTTCGAGTTTGCCGAAAAGTTCGTCAAGCTGCCGCTGCTCCTTTGAGAGTTCCTTTGAGAAATTGGCGGCGGTGTTGACAGCCTCGCGGAGCTTCTTCGTATATTCGGAAGTGCGGTCGCACAAAGCCTTTACAACGAGCACAAGAGCCGTAACCGCCGCGAGAATGAGGCCAAAAGGATTGGCCGACATAGCGGCGGTAAGGAGCCGGAAGGCGTGGGTGGCCGCGCCTATGCCCTGCGTAAAGGCTATCACCGCTATGCGCCCCAAAACGACAGCTATACGCCATGCGTTGTGAAGCGCGGTCGCGGCCTTGACAACGATATTATATGCTGCATGGGCTGCCTTCACCAGTCCGAGCCACGAATAATAGGCGGCAAAAACTGTGATGATACCAAGTATGGCCGTGCGGTACTTTATGATGAAAGTAACGATTTGGTTCAGCACACGGAGGAACACGGAAGAAGAAGTGTATATGTGCCGCATGACCGGGTACAGCTTCTCGCCGAGTTCCACGGCAAGCTCCGTAACCCTTTTACGGGCCTTGTCGATTGCCGCCTGTGCCGTATTGTTGAAAATGGCGTATTCGTTAGAGGCCGAGGTGCCATCGCGGAAAGCCTGATTAGCCTCGCCCAACTGCCATTTGAGGAAGTCGAGGTGTGAAGAAAGGTTTGACAGCACCGAGGACACGCGGGCACCGTCGAGGCCGAGATCCTGGAACAGCGGCGAGAGTACGGCAAGAGCCTGGTCTTCGCCCAGTCTGCCGAGAGCTTCGAGGAACATCATCACGCCCTCCGTGGTAGACCTGTTGAGGGTTTCGATGAAAGTATTGGTTTCCAGCCCTACCTTTTTAGCCATTTCTCCCGGCTTCTTGAAAAGCTCCATAATGGTGCGCTGCAATGCCGTGGCCGACATTTCCACCTTTTGACCGTGCGCGTCGAGGGTGGCGGCAAATGCCATGATTTCGGGTATGGTCATTTTCGCCGTCGAGCCTATGCCGGCCATACGCTGCGCAAACTCCACGATAAAAGGCTTGGCCGCGGTGCAGTTCTGCGAAAGGTGGTTGACGGTCGAGCCTACTTTCAGCATCGCGTCGCGCACACCGTACATCTGCTCCATGCCGAAGATGTTAGACAGCTTGGCGATGGTCTGCGTGGCACCTTCGCCGAGGTCAACGAGCGCGACATTTATAATAGATGCGGCTTCGACATACTCCTTGACGGACTGCACCGTATTGTAGCCGAGGCGTCCGCCCTCCTGTGCGAGAAGATTAAGCTGCTCACGCGCCAGTCGTGTATCCATGCCTTTGAAAAGCTCGTTGAGTTCGAGCACTTCGGCGGCGGTCATACGGGTGTATTTCTGCGTGTTGGCAAGCGTTTCCTCCATTTCGGCGTAAGTGTTGACGGCTTTACGTCCGGCCATCACCAGCCCCGTAATAGCGGCCACTACTCCCATTATGGCCGTCTGGCAGTTGTTCAGCCAGTTGTTGAACCTCTGCCACCGTGTCTGCCCGACAGCCATCTGCGCGTTGACCTTAGCGATTTCAGCTTTAAGCAGTTTGATTTTGGCAATCTGCATATCCCACGCTGCAGTACCGCGCTGTATGCCGTTAAGCTGTGATTGCAGGGTGCGCAAAGCCTTGTTAAGCTCCCTGGGTGTCGCCCTGTCCATTCGGGCAAGCACCTGTTCGGCGGTCTTGGCCGAGGACTGCAATTTCTGAATAAGGCCGTTGGTCTGTTTCAGTTCCTTTTGCAGTTTCGACATCGTGGCCTTATCTCCGGCGGTCGCGGCTTTCGCCAGTTTCTTCTCCAGTTTCGCGGCCTCGGATTGCAAGCGTTTCAGCATTTGCTGGGCCTGCTTGCCGTTGACAGATAGTGTTACAGTTGCGGAAGTATTGTAATTAGCCATAATTCAATAGTTTATTGCGCAAATGTAACCGCAGCCTCTCTGCCCCTAAAAGACGGAGTTTTAGGGGTGTCGCGCGCAAATTGTGGGCGGTGCAGCCGGTGGCCCCGCAGTTTGCGCGCATAAAGCACCTCGCCGCCACGATGTTTCGGGTATGAAATCGGGTCCCGGAATATCGCGGCGGCAAAGAGGTGTAACACAACGTTTTAACCGTACCGTTTCGGCGGTTCTACAAAAGCCCACGGATTTTTAGGAGGTTAAAAACGTTGCAAGCCTGAAAAACAGCGTTTTATCAGGCGCAAAGGGGGTTCGGGGGAATATTTTCCACCGAGGGTGCTTCGCACTATCCCCCCACGGCCTGTCGCTTTTTTCGGGTTGCTTCGGGATTTTCGGGCGGAATATGTAACCGCACCCACCGCCGCGCCCTGCGTAGGCTAAAGCGCGGTGATGTCGTTGACGCGATAATCAAAACGGGCGCAGGTCGTTTTGAGGTCGCGGCAAATTCCTATCCTTACATCAGCCGACGGGCGGTGATGCCCCGATGATGAAGCCGGGTTGTGGATTGGCATAAAAATCAGGGTGGAACGTAGCACGGGAGGCACGGCATACACCGTGAGCGCAGGGAGCGGTGTTGCCGTGGTATGAGTTGCCGTGCCACATTCCTTGTTTATCGCGGCCAATCCACTCTCGGCGAAATCATTTGCAAATCGGGGAAGCACGTCGGGTGATGTGTCGGCAAACGCGGTGTGTGTCGGCGTGGCGCGCAGCGGAGGTGGCCGGGGCAACAGGGCAATGATGACAGGCGGAGCAATGCAGCCCAACCGAAAAGCTCGGCCATAAGAGCCTCTGTGAAACAGTGGGTTGTTGGGCGATTAAAGGTTTTCGATTGATGCGTAATGGTCGCTCGGCCTTTCATCAGCGACCGCCACGGCAGCCGGAGCGTAGCTGTGCGCCGACGCGCCGCGTTTGGGGCGTGGGGCGGGGCTTGTGTCGGTATGCCGTTATGTCGATGTGTCGTGCCGATGCCGCAGGGCGTGTGTCGTGGGCGCGCGCCCCCGGCAGACGGTCTGCCGTAATGCAGCGGTGGTGCGGGGCGGCTTTGCAATGCAGTGAGAGGCACCCCCGACCGCAGGGAGTTGGCTCTAATGACCGCAGGGCGTTTGTGCCATTGGGGTGCCTCCACGTCCGCACTGCCAAGCGATGCCCGGCAACGCGGCGGAGTGGAGTCAGAACGGCGAAAGGGGGCTGTCGGCCACGGTGCGCCCGGAGGTGTCGGCAAGCCAAGTCGTTGTATCGGCATACCGTTATGTCGGCGTGTCGTGGCGGTTGTCCGCGAGGGTGGCCGATGTTCCTCTGCCGGGCGTTGTGCGGTGGCGGATCAGGGCGTGGGCGCGAGGGTGTGAGCGGAGGTAGCGCGGCGACAGTGAGCGCGGCAAGGCTCGGAGTGTTTGAACACCGCCGCCGGGTGTCGGTCTGAACTGTGTTCAAGGCTCTCTCTTAAAAGCCGGAGTGAAGCCGTGGCGCAACGTGGCGTTTGTGGAGCGACAGACGCCGGAGCAGTATGCGGAGGTGTCGGAGCGGAACAATTTGAGAGTGTGCCGGGGCCAACACCCGACGGCAGAGGGCAACAAGCGCAGCGCGGAACTCGGAGCCGCCGCCAAGTGAGCCGCCGCGCTCCGGAGCGGTTGCGTCGAAGCGGCCTGTGCCTGTAAGCCGCCGCCTCACAACGATATGGGTGGGATTGGGGATAATGCAAACGGCTACCCTCACGGGCAACCGTCTGTAAAAATCAAAATCTAAATCAGCAAACGAAGAAAAAGTATCTCAATGTGTCCTATTTGCGGCGGCGGAGGTAGAGGGCGATGCCCGACACAATCAGAATGAGGGCGGCGAGGGTGAGGATTATCCGGGTGGTGTCGGGCGGCTCGGCTACGGAGGTGGTGGCTGTGTGCTCGGCTCTCGATGTGGCGGCGGCGTGGCGGTAGGCCACGGTGTCAAGTCGGTTATATCCGGCTATGGCGTTGCGTGTCTGTCTGCGGCGGTCGGCAATCTTGCCGCCGACGGCGCGTATTCTGACGGTTTCTTCGGGCGACGCTGCCGATAGTGCTGCGTCGGCGGCGTGTCGCTCTACTGTTATATCCAGCGTGTCGAAGTCGAAGTTGATGCGGCGCATGGCGGTGTCGATGCGGAGGAAGTAGCCGGAGGCGAGGGAGGCGGCCACGCTGTCGGTGTCGGCGCGGCTCTCGGCGGCGATTTCTTTCTTTGCACGGCATGAGGCGCAAAGTGCGGTGAGCAGCAGGATTATGTAGAGTTTATGGTTCATTGTTCATAGTTCATGGGTTATGAATCGGATATGTCTTTATATTCGGCGGTGGCGTCGAAGGAGGGGCAGGCTTTGGGGGCAAAATCACGGTGTCCGTATATCCGTGCGCCGGAGTATCGCTCTTTCAGTTTCTTCAGGAGTTGACGCAGGGCTGTTTTCTGTATGGGGGTGCGCGTGTCTTTGGGTTCGGGCTGTCCGTCGGGTAGCCGCCTGTTGGCGTCGCAGCCGCCAACATAGCACACGCCTATGGAGTGGGCGTTGTGGCCGGAGCAATGCGCGCCGACCTGTTCGACGGGGCGGCCATTGTGTACGGTGCCGTCGAGATATACGATATAGTGATAGCCTATGTCGCGCCAGCCGTTGCCTTTTGGTTTCGGCGCGGTGTGCCATTGTCGGATTTGCTGCACGGTGAAGGGCTTTCCCTCCGGGGTGGCCGTGCAATGCACGATGATTTTGTCTATGCTTCGCATAAGGTTATGAGGTTTATAAGGTTATGGGGTTATGTCTTCGTCGCGGTCTTTTGGCCGCGCGTATTTGTAATGATAGTCGATGCCGAACAGTGCCCCGGCGAAGGTGAGGATTTCGCCGAAGGCTATCAGCACGGAGTTGTGTATCTCGCCAGGCGGCGGCAGAATAAACCCTGCCACGAGCAGTCCGCAGCCGAGGGCGATAAGGGCAATGGCGGCGAGTAGCTGTATGGTGGGCTTGTGTTTGCGGAGGTTCATAATTTGTGGCGTAATTATTTGTGTATGTGGTGAATTATGATTATCTTTGCGTCTGTAAGTGAAACCATACTAAAAATGACCCGGACACCTCTTAACAATGTAAAGCCGCGCTAAAGATGAACTGGATACCTCTGCGTATGGCGGATAGCATTTCCCATAAGGGCTAACACGCCGGAGTTTCATAGATAGCATTTCCGGGTGGTCTTGTACCACAAGGGCTATCTCGGCTCGTATAAAAGATAGCATACCCTTGCGGCTCGCCCGTGAGGGCTTTCTTTTTATGTGCTGAAAGTCCATCGCTGTGTTCCGGGGTCGTATATGATGGTGAATGTGGCGAGTGAGCTTGTAAGGTTTGCCGGAGTTATGGCGGCGGTGCCGGGATATATAGGCTTGGCAAATCCGATTCCGAAGGTAAGGCGTATCATGCGCTGTTTCTTCGGGTTCTTCGGATCGGTGAGCGACACGGAGCTACGACCGAGGCCGAAGCGGATATTGCCGTGGGTGTCGGTGTGTCGTGATACGAGTGTCGCGGCGTCGGCAGACCAGCCGAGGGCTTTTGTGCATATACGGCTGTGTGGATTGGTGGAAAACTCCACCTGGGTGCCGTTGAGCCTGACGGAGTATATCGAGCCGAACAGCCCCCAGCCTTTCTTTACGGGGCAGTAAGACTTGGCGGCGCGTTGCTCGGCGGTGGCGAATTTGTTCTTGAAAGGGTTGCGTTTCCTGACGCGCCGAAAGAGGTACGGCACATATCCGGCGGCGGTGAGGTTCTGCGCGCCGAGCAGCCGCAGGGTGCCGTTGACAACCTGACAGGAAATCTGCGAGGATTTATAGAGGTTGTCGGCGGTGCCGACGCCGAGCAGTGAGTTAATGGTCTGTATCTGTTTCTTGATGTCGGCCACGTCGCGCCTTGCGGTGTTGAGGTCAACGACCTGTTGTGCGCGCATGGCTCCGGCTCGCTCGGTTGTGGCCTGTTGTATCTGAATCGGCACGAGATCGGCCTGTGCGCCGGTGTATAGGTTGACGCTCCGGGCGGCGAGGTAGATGTGGTTGCGGTCGGCGTTGCCCTGCGAAAGCGCGGTGAGCGCGGGCGCGGCGGTTTTTAACGCCTCGTGCCATTTGTTGATGATGTCGAGGTTCGCCTGTGTTCCGGCGGTGGCGAGTATGTCGACGATTTTTTGGAGAATCGAGCCGATGGTTTCGGGCGACACGGAGTTTGAGGCCGTGGTGTTCCTGAACTGGGTTATGAGGTTGGTTAAGGTCGTTACGTCTATCATTGCGGTAATCTTTACCGCAAAACTACGGCGACGGTGTCGCCGTGGAAAAGACACGAATTTTCGGCGATATGCGCCGTATGTCGCCAAAAATGTGTAACTTTGCGTATGGTACGCAGTCGAAAATATATATTTCTCTGCCTTGCGGCAATTATAATCTTACCTCTTTTGCTATCTGCAAAGAGTGTAACAATCCGTGTTATATGCACGGATACTAATCAACCATTGCCCGGTTGCCCTGTTTCGCCGATTAACTACATTGATAAAAAGGCCATAGGAGTTACCAATGTTTACGGAGAAATTACATTAGATGTTCCTGACAGCGGTATGCTTGTGGAATTATACAGTGTAGGATATGAAAATGCTATAATTAACGCCGTAAACGATACGACAATATTTTTAGACTTAGACGAGGAATTATATCAAAATCCTCTTTGGGTTGTCAACGGAGTTGCCGTCGCTGTCTATTATCCTTATATATGGAATCCGGGGATATATACTTTGAAGCATGAGGTTGCGAAAGCAATAAAAATCCTTAATGTAGAAGATATAAAGGAGGTTACATTAGATAAGAATGATTTTTGGTATATGAATTTCTATTATCCCGGTGTATGTCGGATTACAACCAACCGATGTAAAATAGGGATAATTGTAGATGGAGTATTGAAAAAGACCGTAAAACATACGCCCGAAGTTTTAATAAATTTTGCGAGGCGAAAATGGTTTGCTTCAAAGAAATTAAAAATAGATGAAAATGATATTGTTACCGCAGTCGCTGTGAGTGCTGCGAATATACCTGCGTGTGATACGGATGTGGATAAATTTTTATTGATAACCACGACAGCGCAATATCGACATATCTCTAAAACGGATTTCAAGCCTTATCAATTTGATAACGGCGATGATGAAGTACGTTGTGAAAGATATAGAATTGTCGATAATGAGGGTAAAATCGGTTACGCTAATCCGCAAGGATATATAATAATCGAACCAAAGTATGCTTTTGGATTTCCATTTGAGAATGGGAAAGCAAAAGTAACCGATACAAGGCAAAAGAAAGAGGTTGAGGGCAGTAACGGTGAATATCATTACTGGGATAGCGACGATTGGTATTATATAGACCAATCGGGTAATAGATTATCTAACGAGCGAGGCTCGAAATGAGCGGTCGTTGAGGGCGTTGGCGACGATGCCGCAGAAGTCGCGGCCGAGGTTGTCGGCCATGAACTCTTTTAAGTTCATTACGGAGGCGTAGTATTTGGTGGAGAACCATTTGCGGCGTTGGCGCACTTTGTCGCGCCCTATATCGCCGGGATTGCCTCGTGGCACCTCGCGGCCTGTGCCGTAGTCCTGGAATATGCCGTAGGTGTTGAAGCGTTGCGAGAGGGTTACGGAGGTTACTTTGCCGTCGATGTTCATGCCGACGGCAAGCGTGGAGCGGTATAACGCGCCGGTGTCGATTACTTTCAGCATGGCGATGCGCTCGCGCCATATCCGTATCATCGTTGAGTTGAAGACGGTTACATATTTGCGCCGCTCGGCTTCGGGGTCAAGTCCATTCGTCTGCATTATATCGTAAATCAGTAAACGTATCTATTGCTATGTGGAAGTAGGCGCAGGCTGCGCCGGAGAAGAAGTATCGCTCTATCTCGGTGAAGGTGATTTGGGGGTCAAGGTAGATGCGGTTCTGTTCGAGGCGGGTTTTCTCCTGAAGAAGCACCGACATGAACTGCCGGAAAAGCTCGCGGAGGGTGTCGAAGCACCCCTGCAGCGCCTCCATATCGTCGAGAGCGTGGCGCATGGCGAGGAACACGGTCTTTATGCGGCGTGTCCGAGGGGTGTTGTTCATATCCATGTAGCCCTCGGAGGTGTCGCTGACGGCGACGATGGCCGGTGCCGTCTGGAGATTATGCAAGGCTTCCTCGAAGCCCTCCAAACCGCTGACGTGGCAGAAAACGAAGTTTTCGCTCCGGGCGAGGCGGTTGCGGTCGGTCAAGTCCTCGAAAAATGCGGTCGCGTTCCAGTTAAACGAGCGTTTATCGTTCATAGTTTATCGTTTATGGTTGCGGCAAGTCGTTACTCGGTAAACGATACACGATTAACGCTTGCCGGGGAGTGTTTTATTGAGTTCCCGGTATTCCTTTGCTTGCGCGTCTAACTCGGTTAGGGCGCGGTGGGTGTCGAGTGAGAGTATTTCGCGCTCTTTCGTAATGTCGCCTTTGGTGAGGGCGCGAATCATGGTGTTAACGGCCTGTTGGATTTGCGCCCCGGTCGGCAAACGGTTGCCGCCAAGCAGATTTTCAGGCTGTGCGGCGGTCTGAAAGAAGTTGGGATATTGTCGGGCGAACAGGTCTTTGACGGAGGCGAACCAGTAGAAGGCTGAAATTCTTTCAGCCGGGGATAGGGAAATGGGAATTGGGGATTGGTAGAGGATGCTTGCGAGTTGGTCGAGCAGATCATCCGATTGTGTGGCGAGATAGCCTTGATAGAGGTTGTCGCAGATGATGAATTTCTCAAAGGCGACTTCGGAGAAGTCGGCGGCAAATGGGCGGTAACGCCCGATGCGCGAGATACAGACTGGCTGCGGCGGTATGGTGTCGAGCCAGTCAAGAGCCGGAATAGCCTCGGCGATTTGGAGGGCGGTAAGTCGGAAAGTCTGTTTGCGGAGGCGGCAGACAAACTCGGCGTTGTGTCGGTGTCGGATTGACAGACCCGACCAACGGAAAAGGCAAAGTGTCTTTATCTCGTCGGAGGTAAAACCTTTTGCGATAAGCTCGAAAGCGTAGCGGAGTTGCGCGTCGGAAAGCTCGTGCCAGCCCATCGGCACGGCGAGGTCGATATGTATTAGGTCGCTGTTCATAACGGCACAAAGATAAAATGCGTCAGTAGCAAGCTAAAAGACAAGTAATTTTCGTAATTTTGCAATATGAAAAAAGTCTATAAATCAAAAGTCGCAAAATGGTATCAATGTACTTGCGTAGCGATGGCTCTCGCATTAGTGGGGTCAATATATCTAAGCTATAAATCAACTTGGATTCTTCTCATAGACGTAGTTTTTGTGGGTATAGGCCTATGGTTTATGCTTGATATTCTGTTCCATACAGATTATAGTATAAATGGAGATAAACTTCATATCCGATGTGGCTTTTTATACCGTATAGATTTGCCGATTGGCAAAATAACAGAAATCACACATAAATCAACAATTCTTTCATCGCCAGCCTTATCCGCAAAGCGAATAGGTTTGAGATATGGCAGAAAGAATTGGGTATATATTTCACCAGAAAATCAAGAAGATTTTATATCAGATATAAAATCAATAAATCCCGAAATCATTATAAGCTAAAAGCCCCACCGATTGCTCGGTGAGGCCGGAGGCGGCGGCTGTCGTGTTCAGTCGTCGCCGTGGAGGTTGATGCTTGCGAGGTATTCGGAGCAGTCGGCGAAGCGGTCGAGTGCGATTTGCAGCGCGGCAGTGCGTGTGGCGGCGAAGATGTTAGACAACAGGCAGGTCGATAAGTCGGTGAAGTGAACGTAGACGAAGAAGCGTTTAAGCCCTTCGGGGCATACTGCCGAATAGTCGGTGAGGTTGGCGAAGCTGTCCTGTGCGATGCGTTTGTCCGATGTAATCATAATGCAATGTTTTAAGGGTTTATGTGCCGGCGCACGTTGGATTTTATGTGCATTCGGGTGCAAGCGTCAAGCGGTTTGCGGTGCAAGGGTGATTACCGCATTTCAGTATGAAATCGGGGGAACGCGGAGCGCACACCTGCCCTTGCATAAAACCGCGGCTTGCTAACTTTGCACAGGAAAATCAGTGCCCCGTGCCGTAATGCCGCATTGCATAGCGTCGGGCAAACGGTGTCGGCCAGGCTCGCGGCATCACCGGCGGCGGTATGATCAGAACCAATAGCCTTTTGCTTCTTTGGCGTTGCGGAACACCGGGGGCGAGAACAGCCGGGCGGTGTCGGAGCGGTGCCATTCGGGGAAGGTGTCGGGGCGTTTACGGATATACTCGACAATATCGCGGAGGTTTTCATCGCGCGGCGGTCGGTCGCAAACGATGTCGGCGGCGTGTCCTCTTAGTGCTTCGCACAGTTTAGAGTTTATAGTCGAGAGTTGAGAGAGGGTTGATAGTCCGAGAGTTTCATCACGGAGCCGCTGCATGAGTTCGTGGGAAATGTAACGGGCGGCAAGTGTCGCCTCGGCATTTATAATCTTGGGGCGCAGTTCGAGGTATTTATCCCACAGTGTAGAATGTGGAGCGCGAGCCGGAGAAAGCGATATGATGTGCTTCGGCAGAAAGAGCGTGGCGCGGAAGAAGTCGCACGGGGGCGTGTCGCGCCATTCGGAAGTGGCGGCAAGCAGGGGCATGAGGGCGTTGATGGCCGTGTCGCACTGGGAGCGATGGGCGGCGATAAGGCGGTCTACCCTGTCGCGCGATGCCGGGGCGAGGTTTTGGTTACTCACCACGGCAAAGCCGTTGACGGTCTGCACGAGGTCGAGCGACGGTATGGCGTCGGCGAGTGCGCGGTGCGCGGCGACGGCGGCAAGCGCAGTGAGCAATGGGGCGTGAGGATTGGCGGCGAGTGTCGCGTCAATGACGGCTTCGGGGCAGAAAGTGTCGAAAATCCATTGCTCGGCGGTGTCGAGCCAATGGGCGATTTTGTCAAAAAGCGAGGCTTCACCTTTGACGTGTACCACTTGCTGCGGCACGAAGCGGCGCAGGTCGGTGTCGTTATTTATCAGTTTCATAAAGTCGAGAGTTTAGAGTCGAGAGTTTAGAGAAATGTGGGTATCAAGGCTCGGAGTGCTAATGCTCTCTCGACCCTCCACTCTCGACTTTCACCTTTTTTGCGTCGCGGTTTTCGTCGAGCGTGGTTAATTGGATAAATGGGATAAGGGGCTTCACGCCTTTCCAGCCGTTGAAGCGGATTATGATGCGGTGAACAGCGAAAAGGAGGTCGTGGTACGGTTTCTGAAGGGCCTGGGCGATGGTGTAAAGCTCGCGCTTGTCGGAGCCTGAGTTGTTTGTCTGCGCCTTGCCGGGCACGGAGCCTACGAGGTTGGAGTGTACGCGCAGGGTGAAGCATATCATATTGACGGCCTCCTGTATGTCGCTCTCCCAGTCGCCGCCCTCCTTGTCGGAATCGATCTTGTTGATTACGACATCGTGCTGCTCGTCGCCGTTGGGGTTGACGTAAAAGGTGGAGAACCACACCTTGCCGGAGTTTTCGGCGCCGGTGAGGAAGTCGAGGATACGCTGTTTTTCCTCGATGATGCGCGCCTGTTGCTTTGCACGGTCGGTTATGCCCTCGGATTTGAAAATGGAATCCCAGTATTTCTGCGACACTTCGATGTGGTATTTGAGCGGCGCGGAGTTGCGGAGCTTCGCTTCTTTTGCGAGGCCGATAAGCCGCTTGATGTTGTACCACTTTCCCCGGAACAGCGCGCCATAGTACGGTATGGGGTAATAGGTGCTGTCGGGGGTTGGTACGCGGCAGACGATGGCGAATTTGCGGCAGGTGTCGCCGCGTTTCAGTCGGTCGCTGAGGTCGGCGAAAGGCGAGGCGGCATCGAGCATTTCGATAATCTCGCAGTTGTCGATGGTGGCGAACTTACGCCAGTTGGCGAAATAAAGGCGAGGTATTCGCCCGTTGGTGTCCGCCGGAGCGAAGCGGCAGTAACAGGCTTCCTTGCGGATAATGCGCACAATCTTTGTCGCCTCGGAGTTGAGAATGATGACCGACACGGCGAAAGCAAAGTGCTTCAAGTCCTGGCACACGCCGAGGAAATAGGAAGGGAGGTCGTTGTCGAGGGTGAAATCCTCGACGGCATCGGCGACAGGTGCGGAGGCTTGGGCGGTGTCGTAGACGAGGCCGGAGCCGTAGCAGACCTCGGCATTGAACATCTGACAGGTTGCGAGGGTTTCGTCCGATTCTATCAGGTCGATAATGTCGAAGGGCATTTGATTGGTAGCACCCCACGGCATATATGCGTGGGTGTCGGAGAGGATAGTCGGCGTAACCTCGCCGTCCTCCTTGAAAACCGGCTTCGGCTCGGTGAAAACAACGGCAGCGCGTCCTTCAAAGATTGTTTCTACGGAGTTGAAAAGTAATGTATCTTGCATAATCTATCGAAAAAATCAGAGGGAAGAATCAGAGGAAAACTTCGAGGCCGTTAATGCGAAAAATGCAGACGTGTCGGATTTTTCGGATCTGGCCGGAGGCCAGGAGCTTGAAGTTTTGGGTGCCGGAGTATCTTGCGGCGGCTTTATTGGGAAGTGCGATGCAGTTATGCAAATGCACGATTTCTCCGTTTCGTTTCCAAAAGGAAATATCCACGGGGTCGCCGCTGTGGAGCATAGTGAGTGCCGTTGTGTAATGGATTGCGTGTGCCATCAGTTGAAAGGATTTTTGTAGGTGTCGTTATGTATTCGGTCGGAGTATCGGAAGCCACTGTCGGGTCGCACGGAGGTACGGCGGTAGGTGAACTTGACTTTGTTTAGTTCATCGTCGCCGTCCTGAACCTCACTGGTGCTGTCGGTGATAAGCACCGGGGGGAAGGTTTCGTTAAAGAGATCATCGTCGTTATAGGGGCGGTCGACAATGCGCACGTCGCGCGAGGCGAAAAGCTGCGTAAGCCATCGGGCGGTGTCGATAGAAAGGTTGTCGGCCTGAAAGTCGAAGGACTGCTCAACGGATTGGTCGTAGAGGCGAAGAGTGTCGGCGCAGACGGCCTCGGAGCGTTTCACTTTGGTTTTGGCGGTGGTGTCGCCGGTGAGTTCGGCCAGTTCGGGGCAGTTGAACATATTGGTGAACCAGAGCCGTAGGTCGGGGGTGGTGTCGGAGAAGTAGACGGTAATGGAGCGTCGGCCTATGTCGACGGTTACGCCGAGGATTTCATAAGGCGTGGCGTTGTAGTATTTGGCGGTCTTCTCGTAGAGTGCGGCACGGCTTACGGTGAGCATGGCGAGGCGGTATTTGTCGCCGTAGCCGGTATATCCGTCGGGAGAGAATATGACGCGGATAAGGCCGGTGTCGCATCGGCGAGTGATGATGTGGTATGCAATCAGTTCCTGGTCTTCATATTTGAGAGGCGGCACGACGTAAAATAGCGGCACGGGAATATCGGGCGTGGCGGTGATGATGCGGCGCGAGGTCAGGAACTGCCGCCATATCACGGCTCCGGGCTGCAGGTCGGTGTGGCGGTCGCAGTAGAGGATAGAGAAAGTACGGGAGGCGGAAGTGGAGTCGGCGGCTCGTGCCGTGAGCCGGAATGTAGCGAGTGGCTGCTCACGGAGCGACATTTCGGTTTCGATGAGGGAAGCGAAATCGTGGAGGGTAACGATGCCGCCGTATGGGTAGTAGGTTTCGGAGAAAACAGGGTTTTCGTCGGTGCCGGAGAGGATAAAGAGCGATATATCCACGGAGGCGGCGGAGGTATTCACGGTTATGCGCTCGACAGCGGAGGAAAAAGCGAGGTCGCCGAAGTTGAGTAGTATCGATGTTGCCATGCCGCAAATGTATTGCGCCCCGGCTGCCGGACAAAAGACAGCCGAGGACGGCGCGGTCAGGGGATTGCGATTTTATACAATCCCCATTTGTCTTCGGCGCATAGGTGGAAAGCCAGCCGCTCGGAGGGAGATTCCATATAGCGGAACACCTCGCCGTCGCGCCACGAGTAATAGAGTGCGAGGCGGAAGGCTTCGATGCTGCCGCAGGCTTCGATTTGCCATGAGCCTTTATCGGTGAATACTTTGTAAATCTTCTTTTCCATATCATTTCGATTTATAGGGATTATAAAAATGAGTGGGGAGAGAGGGCAAAGCCGAGGGCGTTAACCCTCGGCTGCGGCAAGCTGCTTAAGCTCGTTGAAATGCTGCTCGGATATTGATGCGCCGAGTTCGCGCTTTTTCCAGAGCATGAAGCGCATGGCCGATTGAGGGGTGCGGCAGTTGCAGCCTATGTTTTCGTCGGGCATCACGCCGAGAAGGTAGACGTAAAATCCGTTGTTGCGCGAGCGTTTGAACACCAGGAGCTTGCTCTTTTGAGCGGTGGCCTCGGCAGCGGCTTCGGGCTTCTGTTCGGGGGCGACGGGGGCTGTGGCCTCTTTCTTGGCTGCGCTCTTGCGTGTGCGCTTCTTTGTCTTGGCGGTCGAGGTGGCGTTGGCGGTTGCTGCTGTCGTGGTGGTGGTGGCTGTAGTTTTCATTTCTTTGAATTTTAGAGGGTTTGTTACTTGCCCCGAAGGGCTTATTGAATTTTTACGTTGCAATATCAGGGAGTGTTCAGAAAGCGGCGAAGCAAAAATTTTCAGTAAAATTTCAGCCGTAGGCCGTAGATAAAAATGAAGCTGCAACGTAGCGAAGCGAGATTTTTATTGAAATTTTGCGCAGAAATCATCGCCTGTTTTGCGGCGGTGCGGTGAACCCTACCTTTGCGACAGGAAAAATCACTATGCCCTGACGGATCAGGAAAGTTACAGCCGTCTAAAACCCGGAGGGAGAAAACTTGCCTCCGCCACTGCGCAAGCGCGCTGCCTCCCCGACCGATATAAACAAGCACCCGGCAAGGGCGTTTCCGATGAGTGGCAAGCCTCCCGGCCACGGCAGCCCGGAGCGCAACGGCGCGGTCGCCCGGCGGTGTCGAAGCGGAGTGTTCAGACCGTTGCCAATAACACCGATGTTAATGTGTCTTTATGGCGTGGTGTCCGTTGAGGATATGGCCGCTGCCTCGCCCCGGGCTGTTCGCCTCGTGTCTGTCGGGGAAAAGAGTTGCCCGGCAACCTATTTCCACCGTGCGGCATCGACGGGCATAAGCATCTTGCCGCCGTGCGTCGGCTTCGGCGCGCCTCTCTCCCCACGGGGTCGAAAAGTCGATTGTTAAGGGTCGAGAGTTGAGAGAGATTTCACCGGCATAATCCGGCGGAGTATGGAAAGGTGCAATAGTTGGCGAGGAGCGTGTCGGAGCGGCAATAGGTAAACCGTGGCGGCGAGTGCCGGCAAAAGGAGCGTGGGGAAAGGCTCGCCGGTAGTGGCGAGCCTCCCTTTGGAGGTCGGAGTGCTTTATGCAATCTCGTAAACCATCGTGTAGTCGGCGTTGCCTACCATATCGGCTGCGCGGTCAGAGGCTTCTTCTTCGTTGCGGGCTTCCACATATACTGTCTGGCTGTCGCCGTCGAAGGTGATTACTTCCACCTGGTATTCTTTCATGCGGTTGGAGCGAGAGGTGGTGCTTGCTGCGAAATTCATTATATGTGTCATTGCCGTAAGATTTTGATTGTTATTACTGTGCGCCGGGGCGCGTTTGATTTTTACGCGCAATAAGGAGGGAAGTAGAAAGAGCGCAAGCGCAAAAATTTCAAGCAAAATTTTACCCCTGCCGGGGCGTAGCAAATACTACCCCTGCAAGGGTGTGGAGATTTGTAAAAATTTGAGCAGACAATTCTCGTGCAAATGAGAGCAGAGGCAAGCTCGCTTGACTATGCCGAGTGCAGCCGAGAATGCGCGATAGCGAATCCGTAGGCCTGTTTTGCGATAGCTCGGTACGACCTAACTTTGCAAAGTGAAATATCAGATGCGTACCCGTGCGTGTTTACAAGTAATATCAGTTAAAATCAGGTCTGCAAGAACGGAAATGACGCGATATAATGCGCGGTAAGCACTGCCTCCCGACCGTATGAAAAACCTATGTGTTTATGTTTAAGGATACGCTTTAGCGCTTCCTGTGGAAGAATCGCCCGACGGCAACGGCCATATTCCTTGATGAAGCCCGTAACGCCGAAGCAGCCTCACTCCTTAATTCAACAGCCGATATGAAGGGCCACGGAGATACACACCGCTTTACGCCCTGCATAAACCGGCCTCCAAAGGGAACAGATAATAAAGGCACAGCCTTATCCACGCGACAACGCCGACACTCGCCGCCGCTGCCGTTTGAAAAAGAAAGACCGCCCCAAAGTGGAGCGGTCAAATGCGATAGGGATAGCAGCCCTTATGGGTTGAGATTTGAAGCTCAACGGCCACGCCGCAATAGCCCGGCGGCAGTGTCGCATCGCCAAAGTCAATTATTTGTTCCGAAATATTTTATGTGAAATAAATACGGCCTAACTGAACTTGTTTCGTTTACAAAACCTATCTTTGACGGGAGAATAATATTAACTTCACCACCATTGCCAACTCCATACTTAATGGGTAATTGCATTCCATCACCCCACTGTTAGGCGACTATTTTATGGAACTGAATTTGTAAACGGTCTTATCTGTGTTAGGATAGAGAACAGGATCCTGCATTGCGCTCGTCACTGTTAATTCAGAGGGCGTAAGTCTGTCTATGAGCCAGAAGCGTTCCGATTTGTCAATGTAAATCACTGAAAAGTTATCCGTGGTGAAAGTCCAGTGGAAATATAGCGGTTCACCGTTTTTTGTGCCGTCATTCCAATTTACCCATTTATAAGAGCCGGTACCGTTGGCATTGAATTTATATACCCAGCCTTCTTCTTTACACTCTGTCGGTTCAAAGCCGGACATATGTTCATAGGTCTGCTTCCATTCAACGCCGGTAAGAAGAGAGATAATCTCTTTTTGGTCGGTGTCATAATAGCCGGTGCGTTCCTCGCACGATGCGAGAAACACAAAGGCTAATATAGATATGAGAAGCTGTATTTGTTTCATTCCGAAATATCCACTGTTACGCTGCCGTTCCCGATGAGGGATTTGCCTTGTATGTTAAGATACTCTCCGTTGACCTCCGGCAATGACAGAGAATAACTGTAAGGCAACGAGTTTCTTCCTAATCCGGCCAAAAGGATTGTACCTTTGTCGGTTTCATCAGATGCGACGAATGAAATCTGTGTCACATAGAACATGGATGTGTTGCCGGAACTTATTGTGAGCCGGTTATTCCCCATTGAATAGAATCCCGTCCTGCATATATCTTCGCCTGATACCGACAGCCGGGCCACAGTTATATTCTCTTTGCTGTATGGCTGAGATTTTGACAGACTAATTGTTCCTCCCTCATTATTCCTTGCCAAGCCTGATGTGCGGGTAGTATAAACCACGCTGACATTTCCGGCTTTCGCATAAGCCTTTATCAGATTGTTTGCCTGCTCCATTTCACCCTCAAAGCGGTTTCGGTTTATCGAACTTACCTCTGCCAGTTGTTCCAGGGAACGGTTTACAACGTAATCGGTTGCCGTTACCTTTTTATTCGGATTGATGGAGAACAACCCTGTATGGCTATCCACCTCAACAAACAGAGAAAGCACCTCGGCATCCGCCTCGTAAGCCTTTATGGGGATTGGTTCGTTGAAAACCGTGTTGTCATCGCTGCAAGCTGTTATCGAGAGGGCTGTACCAATCAAGTATGTAAGAATGAGTTTATTCATAACCTATTGCCAATTATTCCACTGACCCGGTGGAGAGATTGATTAAAGAAAACGTGAGCCAACTATGCCACGTCTAAACTGAAGGCTCTGGTAAGCCTGTGATACTGATATGGTAATAGCAGCCCACGCTATACGCGCGAGAACCACTATGCCACCTCTTGTATCACATTCAATTTACCAGATTTTCAGTTTACAAGATACGCATAACGCTTCTTATTTTTCAAAATGTCGTGGCAAGCAATGGCTTGCGTCAGCGGCTTGCCGTTGCAAAGTTAATGATAATATCCGATAAAACGAGCGGTTTATGCCGAAAAAAATAATGATGCGCCCCCGGCGGTGTGGCCGGCGGTGAGGTCGGGGGCGCGGAGAGCGTTATTAGTCGGCTTTCGGAGGGTCGGCGGCGTGTGCCTTGTCGTAGCGGTCGAAAGCCTCGCGTATGGCTTGGGGATTGTCGGTAAGAGCCGGGCGCTTCTCGTGGCATATAAGGCATGGCACGGTAGCCTTAGGGCGGAGTATGTTGGCGGTGGCGATAGCGTTGTAGATGCGCTGTGTTACCTCGATGCCGTCGGCATAGTAGTGAAAGGTGTACTCGGCTTTTGTTGTCTTATTTTCCATATCAGTATGTGGTAAGAAGTTAAACTTGTGGCTCGCAAGAGCCTTTTACACTGCCGTGTAAAGTGCGGCTGCAAGGCGCATGGGTCAAGGGTTGACCGACAAAAATTTCCGACGGCAAATTTTTCGAGGCAATTCACCTGCCCTTGACGCGCCGGGGCCGCTTTAACTTTGCGGTGGAAAAGGTCGCCGTGCCACAGACGTATTGCCACATAGGAAAATCAGATAATGCCGCCGAGTGCCACGGATATGCCGGTGTCGTTATAGGGGAACTTTTCACAGCCTATGTAGAGGGTGTCGAAAGCGTCGGTGCCGTCGGTACGGTGTTCGAGGCGGTCTTCCTCGGTTTCGGCGAGTTTTTCACCGGCTTTGTCCTTGCGGAATCCGAGGCGGCCACGGCTTACACCGGCAGACTGTATGGCAAGGATTAAATCGTCGTTGTTCTGACGGTTGAAAAACGGCATAAGCCGCTGTTTACCTGCGAAGCCCTGATTTATGAGCAGGTATTTTTCATCGTGTCGCATGGGATTGCCGAGGTAGACATCTTCGACGCGCCAGCCGTGCCGCTCAAACTCGTGGATAATCACCCATCGGAAATCCTGGTCGTTGACGGCATAGTTGCCGCCCAAAGCGGTGCTGTCGTAGTAGAACACGACGGTCTTGTTCTGGTGTGAGGCGTAGTAGGCGCAGAAGTCGGCGACAAGTTCGGGCAGCTTGCGCTCAAACTTCACATAAAAGGATTTTATGATGTTGAGCCGCTTGCCGGAGGGCTGCCCGGCCACAATCCAGTTGATGTTGGCGTTATAGTCCAAGCCTATGCAAATAGGCGCGAGAGGGTTCACGTCGGCGTCCGCTTTGCAGGTTATGAGGTTATGGGTTATAAGGTTATCGGCTTCCATAACCTTATCATCACATAAACTTTTGAAAGCCAAGTCAAGGCTTTCAAAGTCGGAGGCGTTATACTTGTGCCGCTCGCGCATGGAGGAATAAAAACCGTCTTTGGCAATTCCGATCCTCTGACAGAGTATGGAGGTTTGGAAAGTCAAAGGGGTTAGATCGCGCTTCATCTGCTTTATGTAGTTCTCGCCGAGAAGCTGCAAGTTCTCGATACTGGAGTATTCCTTATAATATACGGCCACGGAGCGCATCTGATTAAGGGCGCGGTCGAGGCGTCGCAGATGGCCTCGCAGGTAATCGGGAATCGGTGATTGGGAATTGTTGAGTTTGCGTATGCGAGATTTGATGCGCCAAATCTCGTAGACGGTACCCTCGATAGCGGCGATAAGGTCGGAGTCCATCTTCTCGCGGTAATGTAGGAACCACGAGCCGCGCTTTGTCTGCGGCATATCCGACAGTATCATAATGCTGTGGTTGAAGGAGTGGTGTCCGAAGTGCGATTTGATGCCTCCGTTGGCCGGGAGGGTTTCGTCTTTAAGTTTGTCGTAGTCGATAAACTTAGCCTCGTCGACGAGCAGCCACGACAGGGTGAGCGAGTTAGACGAGCCGGGGCGGTCTTGCGATATAATAATGGCGATGGAGCCGTTGTAGAACGATATGACGTGTTCGTAGTCGTGCGGCTCGGTGATAGGCTTGGCAAAGGATTTCGGCGGTCTGCGCCCGACAACATAATGAACGCCGTTGATGAAGCCCCAGCGTTTCCACGCGGCAAGCAGACCGGGCAATGTATTTGTAAGTCCGTGCTTGAAGGTAGGCACGACAATGCCGCCGGTAGAGCCTGGCATACGCTGCATATTTCGCAACACGAAAGGGGCTGCGATGCTGTCGGTCTTGCCCGTGCGCCGTCCGGCGACGATAACGGTAGTGTTCGCGCCGATAAGCTGCGTGAGGCGTTGGGGGCGGTTGAAGTAAATTTTGCGTGGCGCGGCGGTTTCCATAAAAATGATTAACTTTGCGTATAGTTACAAACTCTCAATAAAATCGTTATACGGCTATGAAAGGAGAAATGCTTGCAATCCTGATGTTGGTGGGAGTATCAGCTTTCATCGGCATTCTTGTATTTATCGGGATTTATGCGAGAAAACAGAACAAGGCCGTAAATGAAATGAAGATGCCGCCTAACATAGAGCAAATCAGGCGAAAATCCCGATGGTTTGCACTGACGGTTTTAATTATCTCTATCATTTTCGCTTATTTCTTCGTTTATGGGAAATAGCACATTTTCTTCGAGGTCTACTTCCTCGAAGTACACATCATCAATATCTATCGTTTCGGCGCGGTATTTCTCCAGTAGCGCGTCAATCTTTTCCTGAAGATTGGGTATGGGCTTAATGCCGAGTACGGAAGGGTCGTCGGTGGCTGTGAAAGGCTGCGGAAGAAGCTGCTCCCACGGCACGGCCTGTTCGTCTTCGAGGTCGACGCGGTTGTACTTGGCATAGGCCGAGGCCGCGCGCTCCATAGTGCGCGTGTCCTTGCGTTTCTTCGCCATAGAGTATGTTTCGAGGAACATTTCATTGCTGCGCCAACGGTGCCAGTCGCGGCTCGCCGCCGACAGCGAGGGAAGAAGCTGCTTAATTATGGCGAGGTCGGAGTAAGCGGTGAATTTCGAGAGCCGGTAGCGGTAAAGATGTTCCTCGACAAACTGGCGATCCTTTGCGTCGGGGTTGGCAATGACCCAGGCGTAAAGGTCGCGTATGCGCAGCACCCGAAGCACCATAGCCTCGGTATATAGCGCGTCCAGTTCCTCTTTGGCGGCAAAGAGAGAACGGCGGCATACTTCGAGCGTGTCGGGTTGTTTCTTACTCATCGTCTTCCATATCAAGGAGGTTGTTTGCTGTGTTGACGAGCGCGAGGGGCGAGCCAACCTGTGCAAGCATCATTTCCTGTTGACGCAGTTTCACTTTGGAAATGGCCTTGCCGCGATGATAGCGGCGCGACACTTCGCTGTCGCGGTGAGAAATGGCGTTGCGCAGCACTTCGGGGGCGATGTCGAGTATCACGGCTATGTCGGAAATTTTGAGGTATATGCTCGCATATTTCTCAATGTCGGAAAGCTGCTGTTCGGAGAAAATGATGTTATCGGAGTTCATTGGCGGTGTCGAGGCGTTGGTTATAAAGGTCGTTGAGGGGTACGGAGTGGTTCTCGATAATGTCGAGCACCGAAGCATGGAGATTGGCGAAAATCTCCGGCGAGGTCGAGATAAAAGCACTCTCGGCACGGTTGCCGCGAGTGAGGTTCTGCGACGTAACGACGGCTACGGTGTCGCCACGCCCGGAGCGCACCAACAGCACTTTTGAATGGTTGTCGGCAAGGAAAGTGCGGTCGACAACCTGCACTATGAAGCTCCACAGTTTGACGGTCTTATTGGTGGCCTTGTGGTCGAGCAATAGATTGAAGCGCGATATGGGGCGTTTCTTTTTGAGGAAGAAAAGGCGGCGCAGAAATTCTTCGGATATGGAGAAGGAGGTCTGCCACACCTCGGCGGTGCCGGTCTGTTCCAGAATCCACTCCAGTATGTCGGCCACCTGCACGGCATTTGAGAGATACGCCTGAAAAGGCGCGTCTTTGAGAGGCCGGAGGATTTCGGAAATGGAGGCCGTGCGTTTCATTGGGGATTATAGTTGTCGTAGCCCTGCCAGTTGGAGCGGTATTTCTTATCGATGTCGATAAGCTCTTTGAGAAATGGGTAACGCTCGCTGTCGGGGCATACGGAGTTTTCGGCCGAGAGGTTGCGGAGGCGCAGATGCACCTCGCGCATACGCCGGAGCAGGGAAAGGTTCTCGACGTATAGAGCCTGTATTTCGGGCGGCAGGGCGTCGTGGTCGGCGCGTTTGCCGCGCGGCGAGTCGGAGGGTGCAGCGGTGTGGAGATTGTTGTCGGAGGCGATAGACGCGGCTTTCGCGTCCATTTCCACAACCTGCACATGGGTGAGGTCTGCGACGCGGAAGTTGTAGTGCTTTTGCAGTTCAGCTTCGAGGCGTGGCATATCGGGCACGGCCATGAGGTTCTTATACATATTGACGCGCCCGGTCAATTGCAAGAACATCTTGCAGCCGTCGGCATAGTCGCGGCGGTCGGGTTTCTCCCGGAGCCATGCGCCGAGTTTTTCGGTAAATTGGTGGTTCATCATATCTTGTTGTTTATCCCGGCGATAAAGACGAGGTTCTTGCCGGTAGGCTGAAAGAGCCGTTTCATTGCAAGCATCGTCTGGCCGGTGGTAACAAAATCATCGAAAACTATAATGTTCTGCTCCCCAGGGCATACATTCATTTCAAAGGTCGCGTTCACACGCTGTTTGGAACGGCAGAGCGCGACATCTTCATAAAAAGGTATTGCGAGTTGACGGGCAATGGCGGCGGCAACGAGCGAGGCGAAGTTGCGCTGACGGTGCCGCCGTTTCGGGGTGGTAATCACCGCCCAGCCTCCGGCGGCGAGGTTATTGCCGAGAACATCGGCGAGAAGCGCGGCGGTGGCCCCGGCAACTTTCGGAATCATGGCATCGTCGGCCTTGATTTCGGAAAGCGTTTTGCCGTAGACACTCCGTTTCCATACGGCAAGGAAGAAAAGGCCGGTACGGTATGCAAGCATGGGGAGGCTCTGAAAGTCGCACCGTGCGCCATCGTCGTGCGCCCACTGCTGCCGTTTCTTTACTGCAAACAGATCCTTGCCGGATTGAGCGGAAGATAAAACGGCGGCAGACGGCGTTTCGAGTTCGGGTGTCGTTATCCCACGGATAATCTCGCCCATGTCAACCGCGCCGCTGCCGTCGTAAGGAGAAGCCATCTATCAGGCGGCCTTTTTGGGGTTGATTATCCCGTCTTCGGTGATAATCTCGCCATCGTAGAAAGGCGCGGGCACCTCGTCGGAGGCCTCGACGTTAATAGTTGTCGAGGTGGTGCCGGAAGCCCCCTGTCCGTTGTCCTGGTTCACCGTTGTTTTGGTGAGCCACTTGTCGCAGCCGACAACGCGGTAATTGTCGTTCATATCCTGTACGATAAAAACATTGTCCGAGTTGTTGAGGTAAGCTGCGGCAGCGGAAGCCTCCGCGCCCACGCCGGGGTGTACGGCGACGAGCTTGTTAAGCTGTGTCTGCGAGGGAAGCTCGCCCTGCGGCTCGGAGGTAAGCTGCGATTTGTCGGGGAGAATGTCGATGAATTTCCATTTGGCGTCGGCTTTGAGGGTGAAGTCGCCCTTGTATCTGGCCGACGTCGCGCGTATGCCGTTGGCATCGCGTTCAAGGAGCGGCCAGCCCACTATCTCGCTTTTGGCGAGATAGTAGATACGACGGCGCACACCGGCGTATTCGGGGGTTCCCTGACACCATGCGAGGCTCTTTTGAATGTTGAGGCAAGAAGAAGCTGCGATAGCCATAGATTAAGCGGATTTGAGTTTAACAACTTTGAGGAAGCGGCGGTCGATACTTCGGAACTGTGTGCCGAAGAACATAGCGGCGGCGATAGTCATAGCCCACGGTTCCCAGCGTTTGACCTCCATACGGGTAAGGTCGCTCATGTTGTCGTAGGCGTAGAGCATATTGGAGCCGGGGGTGAGGATATACTTGTCCGTACCTGCGAGGCAGTCGAGGGGCACGATTGTGGTCTTGTTGAAGCTGCCCTCTACAATGGGCTGCTCGTATTTCTTGTTATATGGCACGGAGTTGTGTGTAACAAGGTATGCGTCGTTATAGAAGTCGGCAAACTCCGGGTCGCAGAACAGGAACTTGTGCTGCTTTCTCAGATGCGGGTCGCACGAGCGTTCCACCTCTTTTGCGACATCGACGGCGTTAGTTCCGTCGACAGCCTCGGTAAGCTCGATGAGGTTGTTTTTGGCGACGGAAATGTTGCCGTCCTCCATTTCGCGGTCGAGGATAGTTCCCCAGCCGTCGAAAAGGTCGGCAGTCGTGTCGCCGTCGGGGTTGCGCCTGGCGGTGAAAAGAACCTCGTGCAGGTGGTGTCCGAGCGAGCGCATGACGGCGGCGATGACGAGGCGCGCCGAGGGAGCCTGCATCTGTGCGTCGCCGAGAGTGGCGGTGCCGCGCCCTAAAAGGGTCTGAATGATTTCCAGCGGCTCGAAGTCCTCGCGCACGTTGCCGAGGTAGGAAGTGATCTCGCGGTAGCCTACTTTGGTGGCCGACGCGCTGCGGCGGTCGCGTCGGTAAGGGGCGAACTGCCCCGCTCCCTCGACGGAGGGGAGCTTCGTAGGCGCGGTAACTCCGGGAATACCCTGCATATATTTCAGGGCTTCCTCACAGGCAAAGAGCGGCATGAGAAGAAAGTCGGTCTTCCACTGGATAGCCGCCCTTTCATAGTCGGGGTCGGTGATTTGGATAGAGTGAAGTAAATCGGGCATAATGTACTTGAATTTTGGTTACAGAGGGAGGATTTGCGGCATAGAGCTTACGGTAGTTGGTCGTAGATCTCGCGGGCGCGTCTGACCGATGCGCTGAAAGCGTCCATAGGGGATTCGGGCTTTTCGGGCTGCTGCGAAGTGCTGACGATGGCAGAGGTGGTTTCCGCCGGTGCCTTTTCGAGTTCAGCAACACGGGCTTTGAGGGTGGCGATTTCGGTGTCTTTGGCCTTGATTTCGGAGGCGTTGCCGTTCAGAGCCTTGTCGATTTTTGCAAGCTGCTCCACGGAGAGGCTTGCCGTGGCCTTGTCGCCCGAAAGCTCCAGAGAATCGAGGGCGAGGGCGGCGCACAGTGCCGGGAAGATGATAGTAGACATTTGGGGAGTATTTGATTGGTTATTGATTACGGGTGTGGCGGCGTTGGAGGGTCTGAACATGGCGGCAATGGCCGCGAAGAACCTGCCGAGGCCGCTTTCTCTGTCGGCGACGGGCACATTGGGTATAGGCATACCGGCAGCCGCCATCGCCGAGGCGGTGGAATCGGTGAGTTTGGGGGCGGTGTCCTCCGGCTCGTCGGTTATTTCATCGACAAAACCCCATTCGAGGGCTTCTTTGGCCGATAGCCAGCCGCCTACTTTCATAAGGTCAAGGAGTGCTTTGGGGTCTTTGCGGCATTTGGCGGCGTACATGGCGGCAACTCCGGCATCGAGTTTGTCAAGGTCGGCTTTCTGCCTTTCGAGGGCAGAAATGAGGTCGGCCATCTGGTCGGCGTTTAGGCTCGACCATTTGAAAAACTCATTGGAGCATTTATGCACGAGGTACCATGCGGCGGTGTCGATGCTGACGTGCTTTGCACCGAGGGCGGCGATAGTCGCTGCGGAGGCGTTCATGCCGACGAAATGCACCGACACGTCGCCGTGCAGCTTGAAAGCGGAGGAAATAGAAAGTGCGGTGGCGAGTGAGCCGCCTGTGCTGTCGATAAGCACGTTAACGGGTTTCCCGGCGTTTTTTGCGAGTATATAGTCCACATAATCGCGGTCGAAGTCGTAACCTCCGACGAAGCCTTTCAGATGGAGGTTATATTTGGGCTGTGGCATATCTTAATCGTTGTTTGCCACAAAAGTACCGCAGTAAATAAAGCGGCTAAAAGACACTGAAATTCATGGAAATTTCGTAACTTTGCAGAATGGGAAATCAAGCAATGACATTAGATAAGCAGGTCAGGCTTCTACGAAGCAGAGGCATGACTATTGCCGACGAGAACAAAGCCAAAGAGGTTTTGTTAGACGTCGGTTATTATCGTCTTGGTTTCTATTGGTTTCCATTTGAGAAGACTTACCCGGCAAAACAAAATCGAACACATGAGTTTGTGGCCGGAGCCAACTTCGATGATGCGGTGAAGCTATATTATTTCGATTACAAATTACGGAGCATACTTGCGTTTTATATAAACCGAATAGAGATAAACTTTCGCAACTTCCTGACCTACACGCTTTCCAATAATTATATAGATAACCCGCAGTGGTTTGTCGATGATACGGTAGTGGCAGAACAGTTTGCGTCGACTTTTGACAGTACGGTTTATACGGCCAGTTTCAAACTGAACTCCGTAATCAGGCAACATCACCGCGTCCATCAGGAGGATACATACGCCCCTGCATGGAAAACGATAGAATACATGACATTCGGTAGTGTTATAAATCTCTATAAAGCAATAAAGGATAGGCGTCTGAAGATAGAAATAGCCAATCATTACGGCATACGCTATATAGAGGTCGTTGAAAACTACCTTGAAATAGTAAGGGAACTCCGTAACTACTGCGCCCACGGTAATGTGCTATATGATTTTGTGCCTTTCAAATATATCAGGAGAGGCCCGGCAGAAGTACGGGGCGCCAGGAATTTCCGTAATCTTAACGGCTCGATAGCAGTAGTCCTTTATATGCTCAAACAGGTTTCGATAAACCGTTATAATGAAATGGTGGAAGAAATCAAGGCACTTATACGACACTACTCACAATCCCCCAAAGTGGCCGAAATAATCGCCAACATAAGCGGATTAGATGCCTCAAATGTAAAATAATCACAACTTTTCCGTTTGAGCCATTGTTATATCAGAAAAAATAAGTACCTTTGCAACATCATAAGTGCAGCTATCGGTTTTAGTCCCGGTACCAGCACTCTAAAAGGGAAAAGAAGCCGCGCATTTTGTCTGCGCGGCTTCGCCTTTTTTATATCTGTCTGTCAAGCAAAAAAGGCCGGCTTTCGCCGACCCACCGAGGGAGAGAGGCTTATGCCTTACCAATGGCGGAACACATAGCCGTTATCCATATAGTAGTCGTACATGAACAATTCGCGGCCATAGGCGGCATAGTCGAAGTAGTTTGCGAGATTGCCCATCGTGCGGTCGAGGTCGTAGCACTCGCCAACGATATGCCGGGCGAAGGCTTCCTCGTCCTCCCACTCGCCGCAGTAGCAGTCCTCGAAGTGGTCGAGGCTCTCGCCTCCCCACTCCACGAAAGCGTCCACGGCCTCCTTGTCGTGGATTTCCGACAGCCGGATATATTCGGCGATTTTATCCCATGTTTCCTGCCCCATGCAGCTTTCGCAGTACCACTCACGGGGGAAGTTCTCGTAATCCTGAAACATCAGCTCCGGGTCGTTTTCGTCGGCGTGGTAAGCCCGGCAGAAGTTGATGAAGTCCTCGTAGCTGTCGAAGGTGGAGAGGTCAACCCACAGGCCGGAGAGGTCGCCGCCGTTGTATTTGGCGTATGTTCCGCAGTAGAGCGACGGATTTTCGTCGCGGTAGTCGGCCTCGTGTTCGGTGATGGCCTCGCGCAGCGATTCGGGCGTGTAGTCGAGTTCTTCGAGGCGGTCGATGATAACCTGACGGAGAGGGAGGATGGCGTTAAGAATTTCTTTCATGTCTGTATGAATTGAGGGTTTGAATGAATGATTTCGTGTAAAAGCTCTTTCTTTTACGCTGCCCTCAAAGTTGCTCCCGGCGGTGTTTCAAGACAAGGCTCTGAAAGAAAATACGCTCTGCAAGAGGAAGATTTTCAGGAAGATGCAGTTTAGCCTTGTCGCGCCGCAGGGAGCTATTAACTTTGCGGGGTAAAAGGAAGGGCGCGAAATCAATCATGCCCTCGGTTCACAATGAAAGAAAATCAGCCAGCCGGGAGTGTCGGGTAATCGACAGCCGCGACACATACAACGGACAGCCCGAACCCACCGGGGCATCAACGACACTTCCAACGGCCATACAGACAACCACACATACGCCATACGGCGGCAACGGAGGCGTTGAAATCTCCACCTGTTACTACGGCAAAACATCAACTCCGCGAGGCTTGCCCTGCCGACAACGATTCATGTTCCATACGGAGAGAACTTACCACAGCCAAACAGCGAAAGCCAAAGGAGGAAGGAACTGTGCCATATATAAAAAAGGAAAGTCCGCCACAAGGCAGACCGTCCGAATAATAATGAGTGGGAGAAGCGTGAGCCTGACGTCCACGGCTGCAACTGCGGCGCACAGTGCGAGGAAGCCCGGCATATCGTCGCAAGCTACGGCCACGCAGGGCAATGAGTGTCTTCGGATATGCCGCCAATGACCGCATTATCCTATCAACGGCTACATCAGGATAACAGCCATGTGTTCAAGTCCTGAAAACGCAAGCCTCCCTCGGTGGGTCGGGGAAAGGCAGCCCATTCAGAATACGCAAGGCAAAAGCGAGCGTTGCCCCACCGCCTTAACCTCAATCTCCCACACAGCAGGGTCGCCACCGGGAAGCCCCGTCTTCCTTGTGAGCGAAACTTTGGGAAATGGCGGCTCGGCTGCGCCGATCAGCCAAGACCTGCCGCTTACGTCGGTAATGACAAACCCCATCTGAATATCTATACGCAGAAATTTCGATGTGCGGAATTTCAAAGTCGCCGTTTCCACGGGTGCGCCGTGGCTGCACTCGCTGACCGCCTCGGCGGTAGCGTTTGCAAACGGCACTTCCTCCACATCGGTATGGGCGGCAACGGTAAGCCCGGCCATAGCCATTTCACGCAGGTTGGGCTGTAATTTCTCGCAGTCGACAACTCCGACAAACCTTATGCCGGGAAGCGACAGTTTCGGTACGAGCGGCGATTTCATACCTTAATCGTCTGTGTAATCTTCAACTCGCCGGAATAGCCACGGGCTTTAAGCTCGTCGATAAGCTGCCGTGGCGTGAAGTTGGCGAGGTCGGGATTGGTGAACACTTTCTTTAATTTCTTTCGTGAGTGGTGGTATTCGCGTTTCGCGGCGTTCACACACTCCTTGCATCGGTAACTCAGGCCGTCGGGAGCCGATGTCATTCTCCCGAAGTTCTCCAGCGGTAACTCGCGGTTACAGCCGGAGCAGATTTTGGTCGTTTCAGACATAATTATTACAGATATTGTTGATATAACGATTATTACCTATATTTAGCACGGTATAAAACCGCGCTTAACTCGGTACGATTTTTATTCAGTTTTCGCTGTTTTTTCCTTTGTCGCGGTGTCGCTTGACATATATTTTCTTTCTAACCCGGTCGAGGCGTTTCTTGACCGAGTTGTAGTTTGTATCATTGAGCTCTATGCCGTGCATCGCCATCCATGCCTCCAGCATATAGTCAATGCGCGAGCCTTTGATGTATGTTTTCACATAATAGTCGTGCAGTTCGAGGTCGAACAGGTCGCGTAGAGTTTCGACGAGGGCGTTAATGCCCTGCGGCGATACATAGTTGAACTGGCGCGGGTCTTTGGCCGGGAAGGAAGGTATAGCCACGGCCACGCAGCCCTGTGGCGCGGGCCGGGGCACATAGTCCGACGGCGGCACGTCGAGCAGGGCTTTAAGACGTTTGGATTCCACGCTGCCGCGCACGAGGCGCACGGTGTACTGCGAGCCGCCGTGCCTGTGGCGGAACCACTGCGCCATAAATGCTTCAAGAGGGAGGTAAATAAGGAAGTCGTTCATATCCGGGTATTTTAGGTTTATATTTTTATTGTTAATTCAATGGGAAAAGAGGTGTAACCGCCGGAACCGCGCAACCGCCCGAAAGAGGCAAAGGCAATCCCCACGAAGCCACGCATTTAAGATATTTTTCTTTCTTTTCAAAAAGAGAAAAATAAGGTAAATCGGTTGTCGGCGGTTGCAAAACAGGCAAACGGTGGCTTGCGGTGGCTGTGCGGTTGTCAAAGGTTGCAGACATTAAAGTGTTGATTTATAGCGCGGTGGCGGCGGTGGCTGTGGTAACTGTCGGTTTTCATAAGATTTGCCGAAAAAATCAAAAAGGAAGGCTTGATTGGCCGAAGCCGCCCGTGGGAGGCTTACTGATTTGATTTTCATGCTCTTGCTGTTCTTCCTCCGTCATGGCCGAGGTGTCGGCGGTGAGATAGAGGTGATAAAGCTGCTGCACCTGGTCGTAATCGAAAGCCAGTGCCGTATCGACATCGTAAAGCTGCCGTCCGGCGGTGCCGCCCTCTCCAAACTCCTTTACAGGCTGTCCGTACTGGTTCATCTTATAGAACTTGCGCTTGACAATGCCGAGGCATGGCGCGGAGCGTTCAAGATACTTGCGCATATCGTCTTCGGAGAGTATAAGCTGTTTTGTCGAGCGCGCCTTATCGGTCTGATAATGCTGAATAATACGGCGGTCGCGTATTATGAGTATATTCTTCGGCTCTGAAAACTCTCTTGTCGCGGAAGTGCCGTGAAGCCTCAGGCTCGACACATTGCGGTTAATGCGAAAGTCGCCCTCCTGGTATAGCCGCCCTTCCTGATAAAGCACATGAACAAAGTTCCAAAAAGAGGCCACTTCGTCGGAGCGTTCTGTGATCGAGTGCTGTTCAAGCAGCATATCGACGCAGATATCAAGAAGATTCTCGTAAGAGAAAGGCACAGGGAGGATTTTTTCAAGCGTTCTCAATGAGGCGAGCACCACAACCCAGTTCATATACATACGGTCTGACACAGTTTTGCCGCTCCGGGCGATACGGTTCACTACCTCTGTACGGGTAAGTGCGCAAAAATGGGGAAAATCCTCCACGAAGCGGTCGCGGTGTCTTACTACTTCCATAGTAAGGTGGCACACACCGCGACGGTTCAGCTCCATAAGCTCGGCGAAGCGTTGCCGTTCCTCCAGTGTGTATGTGGTCTTGTTGACAGTTATGTGCAGAATACGCGTGAACAGGGCGGGGTCGATAGTCGGCATTTCCTGACCCGACAGGATAACGCCGCAGTTCACGTTGACACGTTCCACATCGCCGTCTTTCATCTTGCCGCGTCCTACGCCGTCCCACATTGATTTCAGCAGTTCCACCTTTCGCCACTCGATAGAGTTCTTGTATTCGTCGAAATGCACGAGGCAGTTGGCTGTCTGTTCCAAAGCCTTGTTAATGGCCGGGTATGTTTCGCCCTCGTAATTTATCGGCTTGTTCGAGCTTGTAAAAAAGCCTTTCATGGCTTTGCCAAGCTGTGATTTGCCCGATTGCGGCTTGCCGAAAATATTGAAAATCGGGAAAAACTCGAACTGTTCAAAAATGAAGTCGCGGAAAAGCGTGGCGAAAATAAAAGCTATCGCTACCTTGCCGTTGTCGCCGAACACGTCGACAAACAGTTTCAGATACTCGGCCATCGACACGTCGGCCTTGTGGGTATAGGTGAAAGATTTCTCGAAAGCGAAGCGCAGCCGGTTGTCGCGGTACATCACCGAGAAAGCCGGGAGATAGAAAATGCCGTAACCCCGGAGGCTCACCATTCCTATTTCATCGACGCGGATAAAACGGTCTGTATAAATGCCGTCGCCGTAAGCGAAGAAGCCCTCCGGCTGCCAGCCGAGGGTGCGGATACGTTTGGCCGATTCGCTCTTTCTGAAGATGTATTCCTCGACGCGCATAAGGTCGTCGATTTTACCGAGCCACACATAACGCCCGGCAATGTTTATCTTCTTTCTGAACAGAGCGAGATTCACGAGGTCGTCCGGCTCCAGAGGTATAATGGCGTCGTGGCCCAGGTCGTTGACGATTTTATAAAGCCTCGTCATGGAGCCTTCGTCGGGGATATCGTACATAGGCAGCAGAATGAAGTTTGAAAGTCGTATGACCTCGCTCTGTTTGCCATAGGTGCAGTAGCAGTTATTGGCAATAAAGAACCCGTAGCGGCTGAACAGGTCGCGCTCGTTCTCGCTCTCCACGCCGTCCTTGCCCGATTCATTGCGCTTGCGCATCTGCGCCGTGTTAAAGGCCAGTTTCCAGGCGGTGCGTTCCTTATATTTCTTGATAAGCTGTTCGAGATACATAGAGGCGAGTGTCGCGTCCTCTATGGCTGCGAGCATGGCGCACAAGTCCTTGATAACCTCCGTGCGTCCTAACTGCGTCGTGGGGGCGAGAAATGCTTTCTCGGCATACCACAGCACAAAATCCTGTTCTTCGAGCGAAGAAAGGATAGCCGGAGTGGTGCAATAGCTGTCGGGGTCGTTCTTTTCTGCTCCGTTGTCAAGCGGAATCTCGCGTACCACAACGCGGAATCCGCGGTCTACGGCCTCGCGTCCGTTCTTCATCACGGCCTTTGTTCCCGGCGAATAAATCTCGCCCTCTTTGGGTATCTCGCTGTCGGGTATAAAACAAAGAGTGTCGGAAATACCTTTAATGGCCTCGAACTGCGTGGCAGTCCACTCCGTACCGAGGGCGGCCACTGCATTGTCGCTGCCGACAGACTGGAGGCGCAGCACATCGGGCGCGCCCTCCACCACATACAGGAACCCCGCCTTTCGCGCGGCTTTCCTTGCTATCTCGATGCCGAAAACGGTATTTCCTTTCTTGTAGACGCATGAGGTCGTGGAATTGAGATATTTGCAGTCCGTATTATCGTCAAGGCTCCGGGCGGTATATGCTATCACGCGCCCGAACCTGTCGTGTATGGGTATGGTGATACGGTTGGCGAACATGAAAGAGAAGTGTCCGTCCTCTCTCTTCCTGATCATGCCGGTGTCAAGAAGTGCTTCGAGGCTGACGCCTTTCTGTTTGACGAACTCGAAAAACTCTTTGGGATAAGGAGCATAACCTATCCCGTTTGCCCGGCAATATTCAAGCGTCCAGCGTTTCGAGGCGTAAGAGCAGGCGCGTTTGGCCGCGGTGTTGCCGGCCACAAGCGACTGCTCGAAAAACTGCTGCACCGTTTCCAGTGCCGCGAGGTCGCCCTCACGCTGAAGGGCGAGCTTGCGCTGCTCGTCGGTAAGGTTGTGGGGAGCTTCCTCGACGGGTATGTTATACAGCCCGGCTATATGGCGTATAGCGTCGGGGTATGACATATTCCTGTTTTCCATAAGGAATCTCACGGCTCCGCCACCCTCGCCGCAACTGAAGCATTTGTATATGTTGCGTCGCGGGTCGACATGGAAAGATGCCGTGCGCTCGGAGTGGAAAGGGCACAGCCCTGTCCAGCCGGAGCCGCTGCGCCGCAACTGCACGAAATCTTTCACGACATCGTATATCTGCACCGCGTCGAGAACAGCGTCTATCGTTTTCTGCGCTATCATTGCCGGATATATCAGCGTTTAAGCGGTTTCCGGGCGACATATCCAATGGCGTCCAGTTCCCTTTGCTTCTTTGACTTCACAGGGTTTTGTCTAACCCATTCGATTAGGTCTGAGTAGTCAAAGTAAATGTATTTTCCTCCGGGTTTGTAATGAGGAATCGCTGCGGAAGCAGTAAGTTTATATAACTGACTTTTGGATAGACCGAGGAAAAGGCTGGCTTCCTCCAACGTAAGCACCTCTTTTGTCGAATAGAGTTTAGCGGCGATAGATTCGATACGCTCGTTTATTGCGTCAACTCCACCCAGAGCTTCAAGTCTGTTCTCAAAGTCTCGGAGCCGGGCATTGAAATCTTCAAGCTGTCTGTTTTTTGTCATATTCGGTATGATTTTGAATTTGGCGCAAAGATAAGAGATTTGCGGCCTAAGCATAAGACATTAACCTTGACATTAGCCTGGTGTCAAGGTTAATGTCAAGGTTTTAAGTTTCAGAACGTTGATGTTGAATCGTTTTCTGTCATACTTGCTACTTGGCGTACACCCTTTCGGATTGCGACAGTAGTTGCGGAGTTTTCGGTCTTTGCCTCTGCCAGAGCCGAGGATAAGGCCGAACGGCTTAACGGTGCGTCTGTGGCAGAAGAAAGTATAAGTCTGTTAACAGCAACCACTTTCTGCCAGTCGCGCTTAATCAGTCGCGCATCGGCTAATTCGTCGAAAAGGACTGCCACTCGCCTGTTGTTTGCGGATTTGAGAGGTTTTGCCACCTGACAATCCAGTAGTGCTGAAATATCAGCAACTGATATTTCACCCTTGAATATCTGAACTTTGACAGCGAGGACAGCGAGTGCGGCCTTTTGAGCCTCTGAAAGGGAGGACATAAAGTAAGTTTTCCCTTCAGTGGTTTCTGTTGGGCCAGCCCTCCCAGTATTGAGCTCGTTTATCATTTGCTCGGCATCAGCATGAGAGAATCTGAGTTTTGCAAAGTAATCTCTCACAAGGTCAGGACGAATATTGAAAAGGTCGCTGATGATACCTGTTGCAGTTTCATGGGCATTTCGGCCCGCAGCACAGACGGCATCAGTGTAACGATGCCCGTTCAGGAAGTCGGTCGTGAAGCGGCTGTAAAGTTTGCGACACTCGACAACCTCTTTACGGTAGATTGTATAGGCTTTATTGAGCAGATGATAAAGCCTTTCAGTGATGTTTCCGTTGCAAGAGGCTTGCCACGGACATTTTTGGGGACAATTACCCAAAAAGAGAGAACGGTAGGTTTCCGTTGTTCATAGCGATTCTTATTTATTTGATTGATTTCATATTGTATATAGTTTATCCAAACGACCATCTTGCAGATAAGGCAAAAGCTCCCGTATCTTATCTACCGTCCAATCCCACCATCTCAAAGTCTGCATTTGTTCTATCATATCAGGACTGAACCGCTTTCGTATCTCTTTTGCAGGGACACCACCCACAATAGTATAGGGCGGCACATCTTTTGTCACAACAGCCCTCGTGCCAACAATAGCACCGTCACCGATATGGACACCAGCCATAATTACGGCTTCATATCCTATCCACACATCATTGCCTATCACGATGTCGCCTTTGTTGTCCCAAGCGGAAGCCACATCAGCCTTATCCAATTCCCATTCTTCATAAAACAGCGGAAACGTGTAAGTTGATAATGATCTCAGAGTATGATTGGCGCAGTTGAACAGGAACTTTACGCCGCAAGCAATAGAACAGAACTTGCCAATTATCAGCCGTTCATGGTTAATGGGATAATGATACAATACGTTGTTTTGCTCAAACTGACGAGGGTCTGAAACAAAATCATTGTAAATGGTATAGTCGCCTATTTTGATAGACGGGTCTTTTACGACAGCGTTCAAATAAACGGTTTGCGTGTCACCCTTACGGGGATATATTTTGTTCATCATAACTTTCAGCTCTTAGTATTGTTTATATTTAAGATAAATAACGGATTGTGTACCAAGCAATATCACATATAAGTATTCCACTGCCCAATATGTCGCTAACGGAACATCACAAGAATCTAATCCCCATAAACAGAATAGGTAAGCAATCGTGGTTGTTACTTGAAAAATAAATACCGTCCGTGTCGCTCCCGTTCCCGTTGCAGCATTAAGATAGACATAACCGGGTAATGCAAAGAAGTAATTTAACAGCATGACAAGAAAAGGCAACCATGCAAGCTGTATGATAACGGGATTATCCGTATATGCTCCTATAATGGACTGGTGAAAGAACAAAGCAAAAGCAATCAGTGGAATGCCTGTTGCATATCCTAAACGGATAATTTTATGGCAAAGCGGAAAAACTTTTTTCCTTTCACCTGCGCCAATCAGATTACTCACCAAAGAACTTGTGACACCAGCCAACGCATTGACAAAAACGGAAAATAAGGCGGAAACACTTCTTACAATGTTAGATACTGCCAATTCAGTTTCTCCCAAACGTTCGATAGCCACGAAGAACAGAAACCAAATAGCTACACTTGTAAAGAACTGGAGCATACTCCATACAGAGATAGAAAATACCTCTTTCAATACCGTTATATCAATATGCCAGTATAAGCCATATGCTTTTTTATCAAAGTGCTGAAACATATATGCAGTCAATACCGCCAGCGAACACGTTTCAGCAACTGAAGAAGCAATAGCGGCTCCCGATATGCCCATATCAAAGCTGAATATCAGGAGCCAGTTTAGCGGAATGTTTACCAATACGGCAGTGAAAGCTGCCAAATTCAGGGCCTTTGTCTGTGTAATGCCAACCAAAAACGAACGTAACGCAAGGAATGGGAAAGAGAACAATAATCCCCAAATACGCCAATCCAAATAGCGTATAACCGCATTATAAACATCATCCGAAGTTATCAGATGTTTCAACAGAACGGGAGAAAATATTTTGGATAGCAGACAGAGGAGTACCGCCAGTATTAACAAGAAAAACAATCCCTGAAAGAACGTCTTTCCCGTTTCTGCATACCGCTGTTCTCCGTTACGGCAGGCAATTACCACTTGCAACCCCAAACTGAACCCGAAGCCGAGCATATAAATTGCCAAGAACCAAATACCGGCAAGGGCGGACGCGCCGAGTTCCACATCACCCACGTGCCCCAAGAATAAGGCATCGGTAATGTTTATAAGTTGTTCAATCAGAATGCTCATCATTAGAGGAAAAGTGATGAGCCAGATTTTCTTATAGGTATAATACATTTGTTCAAACCAATATGAAACGACAAGCCACACTGCCGGTAGCAGCGTAACGAGTGCTTTAGTAACTATATAAAGGGAAATATTGGCAAAGCAACAGATGACAGACTTGATATAAGCCTGTCGGTTGCTCAATAGCAAGCTTTTGGAGTGCTATTCGTTGAGTGTAGCTATATGCACAACTGCCATTTCATATTGATGAACTATTCTGAATCAGCTAATGATACCGCAAAGTTAACCATTTTTACCGGAATCTCCAATTTGATTCTGCAAAATACGGATTCCATAAAAATCAACTTCATCAATTCTATTATTCAAAGGCCGAATCCAGCAGGGAAACGGCCTCCTCCTTTTTGCTGTTAACAATTTTAGCGTATATTTGGGTGGTTCTGACCTCGGTATGGCCGAGCAGCTTGCTCGTGGTATAGAGGTCTGCGCCCATAGTAAGCTCCATAGTAGCAAAAGTATGGCGACTGACGTGGAAGGTAACGTGCTTCTGTATTCCGGCTTCTTTGGCCCAGGTATCAAGCACGGTCATGTTTTTGGATAAGGGAGGGAAAATATAATCGTCCTCTCCGGCGTCGCCACGCTCCGGCATCCACCTCAAAGCCTGTTTGTTTAGGGGGAGGAAAAGTGGACGGCGTGTCTTGAACTGGGTTATCTGCAAATGCGATTTTTCGCCGTCTGTGATAACATTCTTCCATTTCAGCCCTCTCACGTCGCTTATGCGCAGTCCGCAGAAGCAAGAGAATAGAAAAGCGGCCTTGATGTCGGGGCGGCGGCAAGGCGTTTCGATAAGTTTCTTAACCTCGTCGACGGTGAGAAATTCGCGTTGATAGGTTGTGCCTTTCAAATGTGAGCGGTCAAGGCCGAACATCGGATTTGATTGGAGTATTTCTTCTTCAACGGCCACATTGAAAGCGGCTTTAAGGCAACGCAGATAGTTGTCTACTGTACCTTTGGAGGGCTTGGTGTTCTTGTATGTAACGTAATCATTCATCAGGTAGAGCATAAAATCCGTAAGCCATCGGCGGTCGATTTCGGCGAGGGTCGCGTCTTTCCCGGCCTCGTAGCCCTCCAATACGAAAATAGTAGTCTGCACCCAGCGTTTGGCACCGAGTTTGCCCTTACTTACCTGTCTGTCGCGGTAGATTTTCAGCCAGTCCACAAGGCGCATCTTAGCGCGCACATCTTTCTTTATTCCGGCGGTGCCGTTTGTGATCTGAATAATGCGCTGCGCTTTGATAGCATAGACGACCTCCATAGTCTGCCTGTTCTGCGCACGGGCAGCGGCGTCGGTTTCAGGCACAAGATATAGCTTCAGATAGTCGTATGTACGTCTGCCGTTCACGTTTATTGCGAGATAAACGGAGCGGCTTCCGTTGGCAAGCTCCTTGAAGCGGATTCTGACCGGCTCCTTTGATTTCCCGTTTCGTTTCAACTCCGTTGTTACGGCAGCTATTTCGGTTTCGGACTTTCGCTTGGCCTTAAACTCCTTATAGTGGTCTGTTTCCTCGAATATGTCCTTAGGCTCTCTCGCGCTTGGGCGAGGCACGAAAGTGCCGTTGCGCAGTTCTTCCTCTCGCTCACGCTTGACAGCCTTTGCCTTTGCATTTATACGCTTCGCCTCGGCTTCGGAGGCATCGGCAGGGCAATACAAGCGTAAAGGCTCGCAACAACGTTGCTCTCCGTTTTCGCCATAGTGGATATAAAGATAATAAGACCTGTCGCCATTGCGCAATATACGCCATGCGAGAAGGACTTTGAACTTGTTCCGTACAGTCTTCTTTCCCGGCGCATCTTCCTTCGGCACCTCCGGCACGGTTGCAAGTGGCTTCTCCACTTCTGCCATACGCTGTTCCCGTATGGCATTGGCTTGTTCCATGATTCGGGCATTGGCTTCGTCTTCGCCGGGAGTGAGATATAGTTTAAGGAACTCGTATTTTCTCTCTCCCCGAACATAAATATCGAGATAGAGCGATTGGCGACCATCTTTGAGGTCTTTGGCACGGAGAGTTACAGGCTCGCACGATGTGCGCTTTGCATGGGCGCGGGCTTTGGCCGTTCTTCCATCTGCGGCTGCACTCTCCGGCCTTACGGCTGTGGCCTCCGGCTCGGCGTGGCCGAGTTGCGCCAGTTTAGCCTGTCGCATTTCTTCGGCCATACGCATAGCCTCGGCATTTGCAAGGGCGGTTTCACTGTCCGTTTCCGGGTGGATATAGAGCTTAAGGAACTCGTATGTGCGTTTGCCTCGAAAATAGATGTCAAGATAAACGGATTTGCAGCCGTCGGCCAGTTGCTTGAAGCGGATTTTGACAGGCGATTTAGGAGCCTTGGGAGAGGGCGTTTTCATAAGCGGTTGTGGTTTGATTCCGAGTACAAAGTTACAAAAAATATTTGGATTTGTTACTATATTGGGAACCAAAAACGAACCAAATAAGATAATAAAATCTGTCAACAACGCTAATAATAACAAACAAGCGACAAAATACCCCAAACATAACGCATTGATATAATGTGTATATAGTTGCAGATGCTTTCAGATGGTGGAATTATGAAATATAACGTGGGATTCTGCGTTGCTCGTTCTACGATGAAACGGCGAAGCCACATGCCTTGATAGCGGGACGAGTAACAGTACGGATCCTGCGCTTTTTTGTTAAACCAATCATTGGCGAACCGGGGATTCATGAGCCGTTTAGCAAACCGTGACAATTCATATCATATCACAAAACCCTTATCGTATTCTTGGTGTTCTTTCTAACTCACCTTTAAAAGAAAGAGTTGGAAACCAAAATCGCTTGGCGGCGTTTGCAAAAATTGGAAAGGAAGTCATCTTTCCTAACGACTTTGCCATGATATTGACCGATAAACCGGTTAGGACGCCCGAGACTATCGCCACGGCAAATACCGCCATAAACCTTGATAAAGACCAACTAAAGTATGCGCTATTCTGGTTTATCAGCTGTTCGCCTATGGATGATATTGCATTGAAGCATCTTCAAGCAGGGAACCGGGAGAAAGCGGAAGAAATCTTCCTGAAAAAAGAAACATATTCGTCTCTAATCAATTCCGCAGTATTAGCCTTTATTGATGGCAATAGCGCTATCGGCTTTAATAACATCTCTAAAGTCGTACACAATTCTACCTATCGTGCAGAATTGCTCCAAGCATTAGGCATCGCCAATCTTCAACTTGCCGAAGATGACCTTGCCGAACTTATAATTACGGAACTGCTTAAAGAAGTACCTGCAAGTAAACTTTTATCTGCTTGCGTCAATGCCACCGACCGCGCTATTGTAAGCAAAAGTGCACTTGATGAACCTATTTCTGCAATCAATTCTGCCATAGCAGTTGCCAAGAACGCGGACTCAAAAAATCCGGAAGCAAGTCTCGCCGCCGGAACAAAGTTGATGAACTCAACAAAAGCCCCCCTTAAAGCGGTTAAAGATATTGCCGGAGAATCAAGCCCACAATATCAGATGGTTGCTGACAACGTTGCAAAACAAGTCCTTCAATGTGGCATTAACTATTATAATAACGCCCCTGACTCGGATGTAGAAAGTCCTCGCAAGGCTATGGTGCTCCAATCCTATGCTTTGTCGATTGCCGTAGGTCAACTCACAAAAGACCGGTGCAAAGAGAACTACGACATCTTGAAACAGGCCGTTGACAATATGCCTCCTGCCGAGGTTGCTATCGTGGCTCGCAAAGTAAAAGAAGAACTGAGAAAATTCTGTCAGTTACCCGACAAAATTTCTCACTCGGTTACTCTTCTTGACAATACCAAGCCGTTGTTGCAGACTATCAAGTCAAAACTTGGTGTGACCAACTCATACTATCTTTCGCTCTCAACACAAGTAGTCGCCAATGCTCTGCATAACATCATCGAGGAAGTCAATCAGGCTCAAAATTACGATCCTAAAGCTGCTGAGGAAGCTAGGCGACAATCATTACGCAACCTTTGTCATTCATTAGACTTAGAAGACATAGAAGACTTAGATAGTTATAATCACAATCTCGGCCTGTTTGAACGGGAGAGAGAATATGCTAAAATGAGATATGACCATGTAAAAGAAACTCTCCGTAGAGCATGGCAGGCCATTAAACTTATAGATAGTTTTGATAAAGAATCAAACTTCAATATCAAACAATATTCTCCAAATCGAGAAACATTAAAAGAGTTATGTAGACAGTGTGGCATTTCTACTTCCACTGCTGAAGCTGTAAAGAACGGATTTGAAACAGCTGATAAAGCAACGGGAGGATGTCTTGGTTCCGTTTTAGGTTATATATTGTTCGGATTGGCAATAATGGCAATCGGAGCTATAATATCTTTATTTTAACACTATCAAAATGATTAAAAAAGTAATTCTTTCAATTAGCATGGCAATTATGCTGCAAATATCATTTGCAGAAACAGCATCAGACTCCCTGCGCACTTGCTTCAATAGAATACAAGTGACCAACAATACTGTGCAAATGCTTCAACGCGAAAACAAAGCGCTGAAATCGGATATCTCAACGCTTAATTCAAATATAATCACCAAATCAAATGTGATTGACTCACTGAAATCTGTAATAACTGAAACCAACAATAATGTATCCGCTCTCGCTGATAGTCTAAACATCAATATATCAACAACGCGCGAGCAAATTCAGACAAACTCGGACAGTCTCAACCAAACCATAGCGAAAAAATCACAAACCGGTTTGTGGATTTTCATTACTCTCGGGGTTATTCTCGCTATAATAGCATTTATATTTGGTAGATTGCTTGCCAAACGCGGCAACGAAGTTGCCTCACTCTCGGCTAAAGCGGATAAACTTAACGAAGAAATTGTCAACCGCCTCTCATCCGAGATGTCGGAAATACAATCACTTTCTAAGCAGATTAGTTCTCTTTCGGTAGCCACTGGCGGAGGTACCGAAACCGAACAAAAACTGATTACCACGCTCGCAGATAGAATCACATTTATGGAGATGACTCTCTATAAAATGGATAGCTCTGTTCGCGGTCATAAGCAACTCTCAAAGTCAATCAAGCAAATGAAAGATAATCTCTTTGCTAATGGCTACGAACTTGTTGATATGCTTGGAAAGGATTATCACGATGGCATGAAAGTTACCGCTAACTTCATTGAAGATGAAGACCTTCCCGAGGGCAAGCAGATTATCACAGGCATAATCAAGCCTCAGATCAACTATCAGGGCAAAATGATACAGTCCGCACAAATCACTGTAAGTCAAAACTTATAATCTCCATAAATCAATGGCAAAATCAAAAATGAAATTCGGAATTGACTTGGGCACAACCAATTCCGCGATATGTAAGATAATCGGTGGGGAGCCGGTTGTCAAGAAGACTGACACCCAAATGGACACATTACCTTCTTGTATTTCATTTACAAAAAAGAAAGCTCAAAGGATAGGGTTGACCGCATATAATGGTCTTCGCCAAGACAAATCAAGAGATACCAAGAAATGGGTTAAAGTTGATGAAAACGTATTCATCGAATTCAAGCGCGATATGGGAACCGACAAGACAAGCTTCAGTTCGAACATGGGCGTATCCTTCTCGCCTGAACAACTATCTGCCGAGGTCCTGAAAACTCTTAAATCTTTCGTCGGTGATGAAAATGTTTCGGCGGCTGTAATCACTATACCCGCAAAGTTTAAGGCAAACCAGATAGCAGCGACAAAACGTGCTGCAAAGCTTGCCGGTATCGAACACTGCGAACTTCTTCAAGAGCCGATAGCTGCATCTATGGCTTATGGCCTTAGCACCGCAAACAAGAACGGCCAATGGCTCGTTTTCGACTTCGGTGGCGGCACATTTGATGCAGCGCTTATCAAAGTCGAAGATGGCATCATGCAGGTTAAGGATACCGAGGGCGACAATTACCTCGGAGGTAAAAACCTCGACTATGCTGTTGTTGATAATATCATCATTCCTTATATCAAAGAGAATTTCGTCATTGGCAAAATTCTGGCGAATGATACAACACGCAACATCCTCCGCGATGCTATGAAGTTCTATGCTGAACAAGCAAAGAATCAACTTTCATTCAAAACACAGACAGACATCACTTCCCAACTCGACGAGTTTGGTGAAGATGATGAGGGGAATGAAATCGAACTTGACCTCGTTGTTACCCAAGAACAGCTAAAACCGGTGCTTGCCAATGTATTCCAGAAAGCCATAGACATCACAAAAGACCTATTGAAACGTAACGGCCTTACCGGTACGGACCTCGACAAACTCATTCTTGTAGGAGGCCCTACATTTTCGCCCGTTCTTCGTGAAATGCTTCGCGAGCAGATTACTCCCAATGTCGACACTTCTATTGACCCAATGACTGCCGTTGCAAAAGGAGCTGCGCTCTATGCATCCGGCATTGACAGCGAGGTCAAAGAAGAAATAGCAGTCGGTACGATAGCTCTCAATCTCTATTATGAGGCTAACTCCGTTCAACCAATGGAGTATGTAACCGTCCAGTTAGACAAGGACGAATGTACAGGCAATATTCCCGAAAAACTTTTCGTGGAACTTGTTCGAAACGATAACGGTTGGTCGAGCGGTAAGGTTGAAATCAACGACATCGGCTATGTCATTGAGTGTCAACTTATGGATGGCAGAAACAATGCCTTTACTATCACCATATACGATGAGAAGGGTTCTGTTATTCCTTGCTTCCCTAAGGAAATAAACATCATGCAGGGTATTGTTGTCGGCAATGCCGTTTTACCTTACAACATCTCGATAGAGGTACATGACTTCGGCCTTGATAAGAACATTGTCAAATCAGTTAAAGGTCTTGAAAAGAACCAACAAATCCCTGCCACCGGTATCCTCAACGGCCTCAAAACTCGCAATCAGCTTCGTCCCGGTATGGAAGAAGATACCCTTGTAATTCCTATTTATCAGAGCGAACATAATGCAGAGGGGACGTCAGCTGTTCATAACGACCATGTCTTCGATATCGTTATCACGGGCGATGAAGTAGGACAACTGATCCCGGTTGGAAGTGATGTAGACATCACTATAAAAGTTGACAGCTCGCAGATGCTCAAACTTGAAGCATTTTTCCCTGTAAGTGGTGAGACAGTGGAAAAAGAAGTCGAGATTCCGCGTTGCTCGATTATTTCATCCTTTGAACTTGAAAAGCTAAAAGACGCTGCCAACAATAAACTTCGCGCACTGAAGTCATCTTCTTCAATAAGCGCGAACGAAACTACTGAAGCCGATAAACTGATTTCCGACATCAACAATCGTTTCGACGGCGAAAAGAGTGCTGAAGATGGGCGTATGCACCTACAGGCTGACATCCGTCGCGCATTCCTAAAAATGGAAGAAGTCGAACAAGGACACGAATGGGAAGCACTCGAAGCTGAAATCCGCGAGGAATTTGATCGCCTTGAAAAAGCTAACAATGACCTCGGCAATAAGTACGACAAACAGGTCGCTGCCGTGCGTAGTCAAGTTGATATGGCTATCCGCTCCAAGGACGTTCGACAGGCTCGCGCAGTTCTCGATGATATTAACAGCCTTTTCGTGGCCGTTACTCTCATCTATCAACTCATGGGCTTCATCGACTACCATTTAAAGAATTTCAATTCTATCCAATGGAAGGACCCGAACCGCGCTCGTCAGCTTCTTCAGCAAGGCAAGGAAATCGCAGCTACGAACCCATCGGAAAGCACATTGCATCCCATCGTGCGTTCAGTTCTTGATTTAATGATTGATCCACCAACGGATGGTATACCCGGTTTTTAATAGAGATGAACATTAGCAAGATAAAAGAAAACGCCATCAAACTGTTCCACTCCCAATTATTTTGGATTCAAGTATGCGCCATAGGAATATGGCTGCTTGTTATCCAAAACTACTTCGGAGGCGAGGACACAGCACAGCGTGTCTATGTTGTCGGCGGCAATATAGACGCTAAAGTTCGTGGCAGTGTAGATATTGATAATACTGTCGACATAAATATAGAATCTGTCAATGGATATCGAAATGCCTTCTATGGCCCAAGCAACGACGGCAGTTACGATGCAATTCACGTTTATACGGGAAGTTAATAAACTATGGCATACAAACAATATTGCAGAATTTTAGAATATAAATGTTTACACTCGCGAAGAAACAGCAGATTGGCAATTACACGATTACGTTTCCTGTAAAGGAGGGCGATTATGCAGAAACCTACCGAGTCAAAGACTCGGCAGGCAAGAACCGCTTTCTCAAACTGATTAACTGTGCGAAATTACATCGCACTCAATTTGATGCAGGCGGAAACATTCTCGAAGTTGAAATTGCCAAACAGCTTGACCACCCTAATATCGTTAAATACCGAGACAGTGGGGATATAATACTCAGCGGTCGAAAATTTGCCTATATTGTCTTTGATTATATAAGTGGAGAGACAACTTCTCAATTTCTTGCTCGCGAGGGCGAATGCAGCGTGTATGATGCAAAGAGTATAGTCATAGGCGTGCTAAATGGTCTTAAATTTCTACATTCTTTACCTGAGCCTATAATCCACAATGAGATTACCTTACAAAATATCATGGTGGATATTTCTTCCGGAAACAAAGTTTCGAAGATTATAGACTTCGGCTATGCAAGATACCTCTCACAGGGTAGCACCGCTTTTAATAAGAATGGTTTATCTCCATTCTATCTTGCGCCCGAAGCCCTTAATGGAGTTTTCTCAGTCAAGTCAGACATATTCTCAGCCGGAGCAGTTCTGTTCAATCTAATTTATGGCTTACCACCATACTTCGTTGAGCTTGCAGATTGTAAAGGCGATGCGACTTTACAACGTGAGAAAATTGATGCACAGCGGGAGCTTCCGCTTCATTTCCCGAATGTAGAAAAGTTTGAACTTGACGACGACTTGCAAAATATAATGCGCAAGGCTCTTGCATCTGACTTCGAAGACCGCTTTGAAACTCTTGACGAGTTTATCAAAGCACTTAATGGAGAAATTAAAGTTGCTCGCATCGATAATCAAAAAAAGATAAAAAGCGATAGCTCGCAACCGAAGAAAACCAAGGTCTCCATACCAAAAGGAAAAGGCTTTTCTGCAATAGCAGGTATGCAAGAACTCAAAGAGCAATTACAAATTGAGGTAATAGATGCCCTGCATAATACAGAAGAGTATGCAAAGTATGGTCTTACCATTCCCAACGGAATGTTGCTATATGGCCCTCCGGGATGTGGTAAAACATTCTTTGCTAAACATTTTGCAGAAGAAGTTGGCTTCAATTTTATGCTCATTAAACCCAGTTCTTTAAAGAGTCGCTTTGTAAATGCAACTCAAGAGAACATAGCTCAAATGTTCAAGGACGCCGAAGAAAACGCTCCCACTATTATTTTCATCGACGAAATGAACGAACTCGTTCCCAATCGCGACAGCGATGTTCACGAAATGGCAAGAAGCGCTGTTAACGAAATGCTCGCTCAAATGGACAGGACTGGCGAAAAAGGGATATTTATAATTGGTGCTACCAATTATCCAAATATGATAGACCCAGCCATACTTCGCGCCGGTCGCCTCGACAAGAAATACTACATAGGCACACCTGATTTCGAAGCCCGTAAACTTATGTTTGAGTTATATCTCAAATCAAGACCTTACGACTTCGGTCTTGATTATGATAGACTTGCTCAGCTCACCGAGAATTACGTCTCGTCTGATATAGAAATGATAATCAATGACGCTTCTCGCATTGCTTTGCGTCAAAAGTCAAAAATAACTATGATAATTTTGGAAGGCGTCATCTCCAAAACTAAGCCATCATTAACTTCTGCCGAATTAAAGAAATACCTCGACATTAAATCCCAAATGGATGGGGAGGTTGCATCCACTCGGCCAAAAATTGGTTTTAATTAGGGATATTCAGTTAATGACCTCAAACGAACTTTGAAAGACCGGCCGAGAGTGGAATACACGATGATGAGATATGATTAGGCCGCAATTCTTCGATTCTCAGAGAGCAAAAGCTGTCAATATGGTGACGAAAGGATATGACGGGTCATCCCCGGCACAGGCCGTGGAGCAAAAATCCAGGAAGTGTATCAGGCTCGTTTCTTCTCTTTCGAGGTGAGTTCGGCGGCGAGCTGCCGTGCGGCAAGTGTAG